>Ga0065721_10049243_pt1 | contig 40436 bp, 24 predicted proteins | sample Mesricmetagenome_FD_59108 | JGI IMG/M metagenome (GOLD analysis project Ga0065721, IMG submission 59108) | Mesophilic microbial community from rice straw/compost enrichment Sample: eDNA_1 v2 (version 2) | ecosystem: Engineered > Solid waste > Grass > Composting > Bioreactor | place: USA: Davis... | reverse complement strand
AGTGGCTGAAGCGCGTAAACTGGTTGGCCGGCCACTGACATTAGCTGAAAAAATCCTGTATGCACACCTCTTTGTACCCGCAGAAAAAGCGTATGAGCGCGGGGTGGATTATGTTGATTTTACACCCGACCGGGTTGCCATGCAGGATGCCACTGCCCAGATGGCCTTGTTGCAATTCATGACCTGCGGGCGTTCAAAAGTAGCCGTTCCTTCCACTGTACATTGCGATCACCTGATCCAGGCAAAAACCGGGGCAAAAGAAGACCTTCAAACTGCCCTCGATATCAATAAAGAAGTATACGATTTTCTGGCTTCCATCTCCAATAAATATGGCATCGGTTTCTGGAAACCCGGCGCCGGTATCATTCACCAGGTAGTGCTGGAAAACTATGCCTTCCCCGGTGGTATGATGATAGGTACCGACTCCCATACGCCCAACGCGGGTGGTTTGGGTATGGTGGCTATTGGCGTAGGCGGTGCTGACGCCGTTGACGTGATGGCCGGCCTGCCCTGGGAACTGAAAATGCCCAAGCTCATTGGTGTAAAGCTCACCGGTAAAATGAGCGGTTGGACAGCCCCCAAAGACGTAATTCTGAAAGTAGCCGGCATTCTTACCGTAAAAGGCGGTACCGGTGCCATTGTTGAATATTTTGGCGAAGGCGCCGACAGCCTGAGCTGTACCGGTAAAGCCACCATCTGTAACATGGGTGCTGAAATTGGCGCTACCTGCTCCATCTTCACCTACGACGACAAGATGGCTGCTTACCTGCGCGCCACCGGCCGTGAAGAAGTGGCGCACCTGGCCGACCAGATCAAGGAGCACCTGCGTCCCGACGACGAGGTATATGCCGATCCCGCCAAATACTACGATCAACTCATCGAGATCAATCTGAGCGAGCTGGAGCCTTATGTAAATGGTCCCTTTACACCCGACCTGGCATGGCCCATCTCTAAATTTGCAGAAGCTGTAAAAGCCAACGACTGGCCGCAACGCCTGGAGGTAGCGCTGATCGGTTCCTGCACCAACTCCAGTTACGAAGACATCAGCCGTTCGGCCTCCCTGGCCAAACAGGCGGTAGATAAAAAATTAAAAACAAAGGCCGAATTCACCATTACACCGGGTTCGGAACTGGTACGTTATACCATCGAAAAAGACGGTTTTCTGGATACCTTCTCAAAGATCGGTGGCGTAGTACTGGCCAATGCCTGCGGTCCCTGTATTGGTCAGTGGGCCCGTCATATAGACGATCCCAAACGCAAGAACTCCATCATCACTTCCTTCAACCGCAACTTTGCAAAACGTAACGATGGCCTGGCTTCTACCCATGCTTTTGTGGCCTCGCCCGAGATCGTGACCGCTTTTGCCATTGCCGGCGATCTTACTTTCAATCCTTTAAAAGACAAGTTGAAAAATGAAGACGGCCAGGAAGTGATGCTCGACGAACCTACTGGTGTGGAACTGCCACCCAATGGATTTGCCGTAGAGGACGCCGGTTACCAGGCGCCTGCAGCCGATGGCAGCGGCGTACAGGTAATCGTTAAACCCGATTCACAGCGTTTGCAATTGCTGGCGCCTTTTGCCCCCTGGGAAGGCACCGACCTGAAAGGATTGAAACTGCTGATCAAAGCCAAAGGAAAATGTACTACCGACCATATATCCATGGCCGGTCCCTGGTTGAAGTTCCGCGGCCACCTCGATAATATCTCCAATAACATGCTGATTGGCGCTGTGAACTATTTCAACGATGAAACCGATAAGGTGAAGAACCAGCTTACCGGTGAATACGGTCCTGTACCAGCCACCCAGCGTGCTTACAAAGCCGCCGGCATTGGTTCGGTAGTGGTAGGCGATGAGAACTATGGTGAAGGATCGAGCCGTGAGCATGCCGCCATGGAACCCCGCCACCTGGGTGTTCGCGCCATCGTGGTAAGAAGCTTTGCCCGTATACACGAAACCAACCTGAAAAAACAGGGTATGCTGGCGCTTACATTTGCCAACAAAGAAGACTACGATAAAGTACAGGAAGACGATACCATCGACATCCTGGGTCTGCAAAGCTTTGCGCCCGGTAAACCGCTGACCATGGTGCTGAACCATAAAGACGGCAGCAAGGATGAGATCACCTTGAACCACACCTACAATAAACAACAGATTGATTGGTTTAAAGCGGGTGGTGCATTGAATGTGATTCGCGCGCAATTCGCCAAATAAGCAGTAGAAATAAGGAATGAGAAATGAGGAAGTGGGCACCACTTCCTCATTTCTCATTTTTTATTACTCAATTCTCATTTCGCATATCCCACCCTTCAATCACTTAAATGCCGCCACGGCTCAATAGCCCTTTTCCCTCCTTTACAGGCGTTACCGAAATTTCTACATTTGATTTGCTGATGGTCTTTCTTTGCGCAATTACTAATCCTTAAATAGGCCTGAACAAGGTTGATAAACATTTTTATTTTATGAAGAAATATTTACTGGCTTTATTGATACTGACCGGCGGATTGGCGCATGCACAAAAAAAATCGGTCATTGGCTTTTCGGTCAATCTAACCGATTTTGATACCCCCGACAAGATCAGGCAAAGCTCTTTAGGTGATGTATTGAAAGACGGTTTTTTCGGGACCATGCATCCGGGATTTTCCATTTTATACTGGCAGGGTCTTACTAACCACCTTGATTTTTCGGCCCGTTACAACGGGGTGTTCAGCAATAAAGGATTTTCATCGGGTAAAGCAACCGATGTACGCGAATATTTTAACGAACTGGAAGCTTCGCTGCACCTGCGTGCATTTAAAGACAAGGTGGCCGTGAATCCCTTTTTAAGTGCCGGTGTGGGCGCCGGTAATTATATGAAAAAGCCGGCGGTGATTGGTTATATGCCAGTTGGTTTGGGTGTGCAGTTTAACCTGATGGAGGAAACCTATCTCTATTTACAGGGTAATTACCGCTGGAGCTGGAATACCAGCCAGTTGCCCAGCAGCACCTGGTACTCGTTTGGCATTACCCAATCCTTGCATGGACCAAAGAAAGAACCCGAGATCAAGCAGGTGCCCATGCCGGTGGTGGAAAACAAAGACCGGGACAATGACGGTGTGGAAGACGATGTGGACCAATGCCCCGATGAGGCCGGCAAGGTAAATGGTTGCCCCGATTCAGATGGCGATGGTATTGCAGATAAGGATGACCGTTGCCCGCAAGTGGCCGGTACTCAAAAATACAACGGCTGCCCCATTCCTGATAGCGATAACGACGGCATTAATGATGAAGAAGATAAATGTCCCAATGTGGCAGGCCTGGCCAAATACAATGGTTGCCCCATACCGGATAGCGATAACGATGGTGTGAACGATGAAGAAGACAAATGTCCGGATGTGCCCGGTGTTAAAGAAAATAACGGCTGCCCTGAAATCAAGAAAGAAGTGATTGAAAAAGTAAACAAATCGGCCCAAAGCATTTACTTCATGAGCGGCAAGGATGTAATAGACAAACGTTCGTACAAAGGACTGGATGCCTTGGTGGAATTGTTGAACAACGAGCCCACCTATAACCTTACCGTAGATGGACATACGGATAATACCGGTAGCGATGCCCTGAACCAGACCCTGTCGGAAAAACGCGCTATGGCCATCAAGAATTACCTGGTGAAAAAGGGAATCAGTGAAGACAGGATCACTACGCATGGATTTGGCAGCAGCCGGCCTATTGCGGATAATAAAACGGCTGCGGGAAGAGCTAAGAACCGCCGCGTGGAAATGACCATCAGGAATTATTAGAGAAACCTTATGAGACGATAAACAATAAAAGCCGTCCCCTAAAGGCGGCTTTTATTGTCTTGCTACTAAAAACAACAGTTTTTACCGGAACGCCATCGTATACGGATATCCGTAGCATTTTGGAAAATAACTGTAGCCGGACTAAGGGTAATCAACTAAAAACTTTATTTGCTGCCCTGCGCCGGGCTTTCCGGATTGACATTGTAAATATTTTTACATGTCAACATCCAATATCCATTCATCCCGGCTAACCACCGGCACAACAACCCAATGAAAGGCCACTTATTTAAAATCCTGTTCTTTGCCGGCATGTGCATATCGTATAACGCTTCTGCACAACTAAAAGCCGGGTTTTCAGCCAACACCACTGCCGGCTGCTCACCCTTAGTGGTTCAATTCCAGGACAGTTCTGCCGGCAACCCCACCAGTTGGCATTGGGACCTGGGCAATGGTACTATATCCCTTTTTCAAAACCCCTCAACCGTTTATTTTGCACCCGGCACCTATACCGTAAAACAGGTGGTAAAAAATGCCTCCGGCGCCGATTCGGTTATCAAACAGCAGTTTATAACGGTATACGATAACCCCGTGGTGGACTTTACCGCATCGGACAGCATTGGTTGTTTCCCCCTACCCGTATATTTTACCGACAAAAGCACCGTGGCCGGCAGCGTCATCAGCCAATGGAACTGGGATTTTGGCGATGGCGATACCAGCAACCTGCAACATCCCTCGCATACCTATACCGGTCCCGGTAACCATACTGTGACCCTGAAGGTTACCAGCGATAAAGGCTGTAGCAAAACCATCAGCAAACCGCAATACATCAATATTAATACTGGTGTAATAGCCGGATTCAGGTATACCACTGTTTCCAACAGTTGCAGCGCTCCCGTGGAAGTACGTTTTGAAAATACTTCCGTTGAATCGGGGGTAGTGACCTATCAGTGGGATTTTGGCGATGGTGCTGCATCTACCGAAAAAGCCCCACGGCATACCTACACTGCCAACGGCAGTTATACGGTTACCCTGGTAGCTATGAACGAATCCGGCTGCCGTGATACTCTCAAAAAAGAGAACCTGCTGGTGATTGGCGCTACCACTACCGGATTTACCATGCCCGACAGTATTTGTGCCGGACAGGCGTTCCCACTGGTGAATACCAGTACACCGGCGCCCGCATCGGTAAACTGGCATTTCAGCGATGGCAGCTCCTCCACACAGGCATCTCCCTTAAAAACATTTGCCGCGCCCGGTGTGTATACCGTAAAACTGATAAACCATTTTGCTACCTGTACCGATTCCATCACAAAGTCTATAAAAGTATTACCCAAACCTACCGCGGCATTTAACAGCAACAGCCAATATGCCTGCCGGGTGCCCGCCACCATTCAATTCAACAATACCGCCGCTCATGCAGTGGCCTATAGCTGGGATTTTGGCGATGGCGCTACCAGCACCGAACCCCATCCTATACATACCTATACCGCGTTTGGTACCTACGATGTGCGCCTGGTAGTTACCGGCGCCAATGGCTGTACCGATACCCTCCTGCAAAAAGCGCATATACGGGTTGAACGTCCGCAGGTGCGTATCAACGATGTGCCCGTAAAAGGTTGTTTGCCTTTGCAGGTGCCTTTCTCGGCCACCGTGGGCGTAGACGACAATATCACGGGTTATCGCTGGGATTTTGGTGATGGCGCCAGCTCTACACTGGCCAAACCCGTGCATACCTATACCCAGGAAGGTACTTATACCGTAAAACTGGTGATTACCACCGCCGGTGGTTGTACCGATTCGGTGATCGTGGCCAATGCCGTGGAAGCAGCACCCGTACCGGTAGCTGAATTTTCAACCGGTACCAGGGATGTATGTAATTCTTCGCCCATTCAATTCATCAATGAAAGCCAGCCCTCCGGTGATCAATGGCTCTGGGATTTTGGTGATGGCAGAACCTCCGGAGCACAGAACCCGATACACCAGTACAGCGATACCGGTTATTTTGATATCACCCTCATTGTTACCAACAAGGGTTGCAGCGATACCATTGAAAAAAAGAACTACATACACGTTAAACCGCCATTTGCCCGCTATGATGTTAAAGTGAATTGCAACGATAGGTACAAAAGAACTTTCACCGACAAATCGATCGGCGCCGAAACCTGGTTATGGAATTTTGGCGATGGCGCTACCAGCACCGATATGCATCCCGTGCATACTTATGCTGCCCGGGGTGTTTACCACATGAGTTTAACCGTAACCAATGGCAATTGCGAGGAAACAAACACAAAAACCATTATAATTGCCGATGAACATCTTGATTTTGCCGCCGCGAAAAGAGAAGTATGTAAGGGCGAATCGGTGGCTTTCAGTTTACAGCATTTCGATCCTATTTATACCAGCAAAGTGGTATGGCATTTTGGCGATGGCGCCACTTCTAATGTAACCGGAAATGTAAGCCATGTGTACAAAAAAAGCGGTGTGTATAAAGTGAAGATTGTGTATACCGATGTGAATGGTTGTGTAGACAGCACGGTGAAAGATCAATACATCACCGTATTCGGGCCTACAGCCGATTTTGATGCCGGCCAGCCAAATATTTGTATGGCAAGTACCGCCACCTTCAACGACAGGTCTGCCACTGATAATATACATCCCATCACCAACTGGACCTTTCATTTCGGCGACGGCCAATCTCAACAATATACCACCGCCGGGCCTTATACCCACTTGTACAATAAAGGCGGCAATTTTAATGTAACACTGAAAGTAATTGACAGCTATGGTTGCGCCGACAGTGTAACAAAAAACAGCGTCATAAAGGTTTCTGATCCCCGGGCAGCATTCAGCACGCCCGATACCGCTTCCTGCCCCGGTGCCCCCGTACGGTTTGCAAATACCTCTTCCGGATCGGGACTGACCTACAGCTGGCATTTTGGCGATGGCGCCACTACTACCGTAAAAGCGCCCGCTCATCAATACAGCCAGCCAGGGGTATATACCGTGCGCCTGGCCATACAGGACGGGCTGGGCTGCCGCGATTCCATAGAGCGGGTAAACTATATACGCATTGTTGTGCCAAAGGCAGCCTTCGCGCTGTCTGATTCGGTAGGTGTTTGTCCGCCCCTGCAGGTGCAGTTCACCAACCAGGCCAGCGGTTATTCTTCCGTGAAATGGGATTTTGGTGATGGTTCCACGTCCGTCCTGGACAACCCCATACACTTTTATAACCTGCCCGGCACCTTCTATGCCAAACAAATTGTAACGGTGCCCGGTGGTTGCACCGATACGCTTACGAGGAAAATTGTGGTAAAAGGTCCCAGCGGCTCCTTTACCTACACACCGCTTACGGGTTGTTTACCGTTACAGGTAAATTTCCAGGCTACCGGTAATGGCATCGCATCTATGATATGGGATTTTAACGACGGCGCCACACAGGCCAGCGATAAAAAAACGATGCAATATACCTATAACACCGCCGGTAGCTTTGTGCCGCGTCTGGTACTCATTGACAGCGCCGGCTGCCAGGTGCCCATCACCGGTAATGATACCGTCAATGCCATAGGTGTAACCGTAAAAGCCACCATGGATACCTACCAGGTTTGTGACGAAGGGTATGTGCAGTTCACCGATCAGTCGGTGGCCAACGATTTTATTACGGGTCATATCTGGGATTTTGGCGATGGCACTACCAGTACCCAGGCCAACCCGCGCCATTATTATCAACGGGCGCCGGCCCTTTATACCATTAAGCATACCGTAACTACCGAACATGGCTGTACCGCCACGCTTACCTTCAGCGATACCGTGCGTGTATACAAGGTGCCACAAATAAGCATCCGCGGCCTGCAGGAAGCCTGTGTGCCCGCCGAACTGGGTTTCAGGGCTGCTATTGATGGCGATGCCAGTAACCTGCAACTACACTGGCAGCTGGGGAATGGTCAAACTGCATCGCAAACCGATACGGTTACGCAAACCTATTCCGCTGCGGGCGTCTATAACTTGCAATTGCATAGCGTGTACAACGATTTTTGCCGGGATACGGCTTACCATACCGTAAACATATGGCCTCTGCCCAACACGTTTGCGGGCGATGATACTTTTGTTTGCCGCGATGCGCCCCAACAACTAAAAGCCACCGGCGCCGAACGCTATACCTGGACGGCCACGCCCGACATATCCTGCACCGATTGTGCCGAACCCATGATCAACCCGGCTGTGAATACCACCTATACCGTTACCGGTTATTCCAGCCATGGTTGTGTTAAAACAGATAGTGTATATGTACGTGTTCGCCAGCCTTTCACCCTGCAGGTAGCGCCCGGCGATACCTTATGCCAGGGCGAAAATATGACATTGAGCGCCAGCGGCGCCGATTTGTACCAGTGGTACCCCGCCACCGGTCTGGATAATGCCCAGGCGGCAGCACCCAAAGCCTCGCCTTCGGTCACCACCACCTATACCGTTGTGGGTACCGACAGCGATCATTGTTTTACCGATACCGGCATGGCCCATGTAGTGGTATATCCCGTTCCGCAGATCTTTGCAGGCAACGATACTACCGTGAGCACCGGTACCAGCTTCCAGTTGCATACGCAAAGCTCGAACGATGTTACCCAATGGCGCTGGGCGCCGGCCAAAGGTTTAAGCTGTACCGATTGTCCCAACCCCAAAGTCTCGGTTAAAACCAATATTACCTATAAAGTAACTGTGAGCAACGGTCGTGGCTGTACTTCGGAAGATGAACTGAATATTGTAGCGGTTTGTAACAACGACAATTATTTTATACCGAACACTTTTTCGCCCAATAACGATGGCAACAACGATGTGTTTTATGTTCGTGGGAAGGGTTTGCACCGCATACAGTCCATGCGCATTTTCAACCGCTGGGGACAGGTTATATTTGAGAAAAGGGATTTTTCGGCCAATGACCCTTCGGCCGGATGGGACGGCACTTTTAATGGGAAACCCGCCGATATGGATGTATATATTTATTTAGTAGAAGTTATTTGCGATAATAACAGCATTGTGCCCTATAAAGGCAATGTAGCTTTGATAAGGTAATCAGAACCATCTAACCTCAATACCATGAAAACCGTGAAATATATGTTCCTGTTCAGTTTACTGGCTGCCTTTGGCAAGGCCGGGGCGCAGGATATTCATTTTAGCCAGTTCTTCGAGGCGCCTTTGTTGCGCAATCCTTCACTGGCCGGTATTTTTACCGGCGACGTACGTGTGCAGGGGGTGTACCGCGACCAGTGGAACAGCGTAACCAACGCTTACCGCACGGGATCATTCAATGCCGAATACAAGATGCCCATTGGCGTTAGTGATGATTTTCTGACCACCGGTTTACAGGTATTATACGACAAGGCCGGTACGGTAGGGTTGACCACCACGCATTTTTTACCGGCGCTGAATTACCATAAATCATTAAGCTCGTACCAAACTTCTTACCTCTCGCTGGGTTTTATTGGGGGCCTGGTGCGCAAAAGCATCGATGTGTCGAAGATGACCACCAATAACCAGTACAATGGCGGTTATGATCCCGGTGCGCCCACCGGCGAAACTTTCAATGCACCCTATTTCACTACCTGGGATGCCGGTGTGGGTATGAGTTATAATACCGTATTTGGTATAGACGACGCCAATAGCTTTTTTATAGGTGCGGCCTGGCATCATTTGAACCGGCCTAAAAATTCCTTTTATCGCAATGCGGGCATCGAGCTGAAGCCTAAATATGTTTTTTCTACCGGTGTAAAATATACCATCAACGAATTTTCCTGGTTTACTATACAGGCCGATCATTCCATACAGGGCACATTCAGTGAAACCATCGGCGGCGCCCTGTATTCGTTCAGTCTGAACGATTATGCCGATGATGCATCCTATGTATTGCATACCGGCGCCTTCCTGCGCTGGAAAGATGCCTTTATACCCGTGGTGAAAATGGATATGCAGTCTTTATCAATAGCGCTTAGCTACGATGTGAACATCAGCCAGTTGAAAACAGCCAGCCAGGGCAGGGGTGGGTATGAATTGTCTGTAGCCTGGATCGGCTTCCTGAATCGGGATAATTCTGCGCGTGATAAGGTGATTTGCCCAAGATTTTGATTGAGGTATCATGGTAAATAAAACGGGCTGTCTCGAAAAAGACAGCCCATGGTTTTTCATGGTGTGTGAGATGACTGCTCTGATTGCTTGCTGGTAAACTAGTATTCTTGACAATCCTGTTGTTAGTATTATAAAACTAACTATTCCATTCTTATCATCCTATACCTGTTACTGCTGATTGAGTAAACAGGTCAATCCGGTTATCCGGCGCCGCCAAACCAAAGCACCAATTAACAACTTAATTAGCCGGAATGAGCGCCGGTAGCGCCGGTGGCTAAACATAGTACATGTCTCGCCGGTCATTTATTTGTATTCAACAGTTGAAATGATGCATTAACTAAATGCACCGGTGCAGTTATAAAAAATTTCATGTAGCCTGACTAGATTTGGTGCCGTTCTTCTTATTCTTCTATTACTTTGGTTAAAGGCTGCTGGTCGGTAGTATCTGCCAGGCAAACCTTTATTTATTGCAAATAAGCACTTATGATGCAAAAATCTACCAGACCATTAACATTCATCTTTGAAGAACCCATCGACAGTAATGAGTCAGATATGATGTATTTGTATTCAGAAGGTACGTATTTACTGGCAACATGTCACGGGTGTCTGCAAGCGCGTAGCAGTTCTTTGCGCAGGCTGTTCAGGTATGGATTGTTGTTGTTGATTATGCTTTTGTGTGCTGTCTTGTTAAGGGCGGCCAGCTTTCCTGTTACCAATACCAACGATTCGGGACCGGGTTCCTTACGACAGGCCATTTTAGATATGAATGCCGCCGGTGCAGGGCCGCATACCATTGTATTCAATGTGTACGGGCAAATTACTCTGTTAAGTTCCTTACCCGCCATTACTAACAGCGATGTGACCATTGACGGCGAAAACAAGATCACCCTCAATTCCAATGGCACCAACCCCATCATCAACCCCTTTGATATATATGGCAGTAATGTGACCGTAAGGAATTTCAGGATCACCAATAACGGGGATATCAATGTGATTGTTCGTACCAATACCACCGGTGTGTGGATAGAAAATATCAGTACCAGCAGCAATACCGGTAACCTGCTCAACAGTGTGATTTATGTAGAAGGAAATTCAACCAATCTTACTATCCGCAAGATATATTCAACCGACGTGGAACCCTGCGGCGGGCCTTATTTCGGCAGGGCCATCAATATTACCGGTGGTACGCATACCAACATGGTAATGGACAGCATCTTTCTACGTACAGAAAATAATGCTAGGGGTTGTGAGGGCATTGTGTTTCGGGATGCTTCCATAAACGGCCTCACGCTTACCAATAGCCATATCAGTGGTTTTGAAAATGGCATTGTGTTGGATAATACAGGCGGTCCTATGGAAACTGCCAATAATATTTTAATAAGGAATGTTACTATCGATTCCTTACACAGCGGCCTGGCGCTGGGATTTTATTCTGATTATGTCAATACCAATATCCAGATAAGAAATACATCCATCGATCTGGATTATCCCGGAACCGATGACGATGGCGATTACGCCATTCGTTTTGACAATTCTGCCGACAATATTGTGATCGATAGCGTAAACCTGAATGAGGCAGATATCCGTTTTCTGTGGTTTAACGGGGTGGCCTCCAATATCACCGTCGATCATACCACCATAGAGAACCGGGCGCCCGGTGTATACGGCGGCAGTCATTTTATTTCTTTCGAAAGCACGGTTACCAACCTCACTATAAAAAATACCGTGCTCAATGCCGACAAAATTGGCACAACCGATGACGGCGATTATGGTCTGGTGCTGATTGGCGCCATTAACGGCGCCGTCATAGACAGTTGTACCTTCAACGAGTTTGATGTGGATGGTATTTATGTGAATAATGCACCCAATACCGATTTTGAAATAAAGAATTCAAGGTTTACCAAAAACCTGGATGGCCTGGAATTTTACGGAAATTTCCCGCGCACCAACGTGGCTGTTACCAATAACTATTTCGATGGTAATGAACGCAGCGGCATTGTGGTGAGCGCTGCCAATGCCACGTCGGATATGGCTATTACCGGCGACACCGTTATAAACAGCGGCAATCACGGCATTTGGTTATATGGTGGAACGGCGGCCGTGGACGTCATCATCAGTGGTTGTGTGATACATGATAATAAGGGGGCCGGCATCAATAATGATGACCCTGATAAGGTGATCTATACCAACAACGCCATTTATAACAATGGTGGTTTGGGTATCGACAATATATCGGGTAACTGCGGTTACCAGGGAGCCTTGCGTCCCGTGCTGGTTTCTTCCACACCATTGGGCGGTGGTCAGTACGAGCTGGTGATCAATTTGCCAAACCTGGTGCCAACGGGCTATAGCGTTGAACTGTATGCCAACGACGCCGGCACCTCGGCATCGAGCGGGCAGTATTTTGTGACTACTCTCACGGGTTTGAACAGTGGCAACAATACACGCACCGTCACGTATAATACCGGTCCGGGCGCTACCGGTGTGGGTTTCTGGACGGCTACCATGACCATACCCGGCAACTTGTGCGGCACTTCTGAATTCAGCGACCAGTTGAGTTTGGGTGTGAAAGCGCCTGCCTGTATCACCAATGGTATCGTAGCTTGGTACAAGGCCGATATGGGTGTGAACGGCATGGTATGGGGCGATATCAGCGGCAATGGAAATAACATGACCGTTGTGGGCGATCCGGATGATACCACCGGGCTGGTGAACTTTAATAAAGCATTTTATTATGATGGCAATGATGCCCACCGCGCCCCGGCATCGGCCGGCGTTACCACGGCCTATACTATGATGGGACTGGGCCGGCTGGAGGGTTCACAAAACGGTAGGGTATTCAGTAGCTCAACCGGCAACAAACTTTTTGGCTGGCATGGAAATTTTGAAAACAGCCTGCATATAGAAGGATGGCAGTTGACCGGTAATGCTATTACCAATACCACCAAACTGTATTCCATTAAACGTGCCAATACCGGCAGTGGGCCTTATGAGTTCAAGGGCAATGGCGTTTTACTGAATTCGGGTGCGGCTTCCAATGGCGCGGTGTGGACACTGGATGTGGGCGCCAGTATCAATAATGAGTACTCGAAAGTGTTTGTTCCGGAAGTATTTATTTATAACCGCGATCTCTCGCCGGCTGAAATACAGCGCCTGGAATCGTATATGGCATTGAAATACGGAATTACGCTGAATAATGGGAATACCGATTATGTGGCTTCGGATGGTACTACACTTATGTGGACTGCCGCTGCCAATACGGGTTATGCCAGCCGAATTACCGGCATAGGCAGGGACGATTGTACCATGCTGAATCAAAAACAATCGCTTAGCGCCGATACCGGCACGGTAACCATTGCCATTGGCAATACCGTTGAGATATCGAATATGGCCAATGCCAACACCATTACTAATGACAAGACCTTCCTGGTATTTGGCGACAATAACGGATCGCTGGCATTCAACACCCCGGTAACCGGGGTCATTTCCAACACACGTATGGCCAGGGTATTCAAGGTGCAGAAATCGGTGGGCTGGGGCGACCAGGATATTACGTTGAAGATAAAAGGCGCCAGTGAAAGTAATTATTTGCTCATCAGCACCGATCCCACATTTGCCACCATTGCACAGGAATTACAACTTGATGCCGGTGGAGCGGTAACCCTCAGTTCTTCCCTGCTCACCAATGGCATTTATTTTACCGTGGGCGCCCTGGTGAAAGGTCCCAACAACGTAACAGCAGGTATTGCCATGTGGCTGCGGGCCGATGATGGCACCGCCACCGGCGCACAATGGAACGATTTCAGCGGTAATGCCCATAGCGCCTCGCAGGCGGTTGCCGCCAGGCAACCGGTAGTGAATGCCAACGGCTTCAATTTTCATCCCCTGTTGAAATTTAATGGCGCCGGGCATTTTATGACCGCACCCAGTTTGATGACGCAATATGGTACCGCCAACCTGGCTGTATTTGCGGTGGCTTCGGTGGATGTGGTGCAGAATGCCAACTTGCTGCTGGAATATGCCAACCCCGCAGGTTCGGTTAGCAACCCGGTAAATATACATTTACCCTGGAGCGATAACATGGTATACTGGGATGCACCTTATGGTTACAGGGTAGCGGCGCCGTTTGAGTCTACACTCACACATCCTTATATGTGGGCGTTTACAAGAACACCGTCCAATATGTCGATCTTCAAAAATGCCCGGACCCTGACCAGTGTGAACGGTTCGTTTAACAATTTGCCCGGCTATAACAGGATATTCACCATTGGCGGCAGCGCCGAAGTGAATACAGGCAATTTCAATGGTAAAATAGCAGAGTATATCGTATATAATAATGCCGCCTCCATGACGGCTACCGATCGCCAGAAAATACAAAGCTACCTGGCCATCAAGTATGGCATCACCCTCGATCAAACCGTGGCTACCGATTACCTGGCTTCCGACGCTACCGTATACTGGAATGCTACTGCCAACAGTGCCTACAGCAAACATATAACCGGTATTGGCCTCGATACCATCACAGCATTGTACCAGAAACAATCGCGCAGTGTGGATACCGGTTTTGTGACCATAGCGCTGGGCGATAGCGTTGCTGCCACCAATGCCGCCAATGCAGGTACCATCGCCAACGATAAATCTTTCTTTGTATTTGGTGATAACGGCGCACCCATCGCTTATAGCAATGCTGTAACCGGTTTGCCGGCTATTAATGTTACGCTTGGCCGGGTATGGAAAGTGCAAAAAACCAATTGGGCCGACCAGGATATTACGCTGCGCACCGATACCGCCTATGATGCACCGCAATACCTGGTCATCAGCACCGATGCCAGCTTTGGCGCCGGCGACCTGGTGTTGCCACTTACCAATGGTCAGGTAACCCTGAATACAAGCCTGGTGCCCGATGGTGCTTACTTTACTTTCGGCAATGCGCTGAAAGCACCGGGTTATGTGACCAACGGTATTGCCGCCTGGTGGCGTGCCGATGTAAATGCATCGGCTGCTACATGGCACGATTACAGCGGCAATGGTAAAACACTCACACAGCCTAATGCCAATGAACAACCGTCTTTACTGGACGTGGACCTGAATTACCATCCCGCTGTAAAATTCCATAACAGGGCTTTTTTCAACAGCGCTTCCTTATTTGGAACTGCATCTATTGATAATATTGCCATATTTGCCGTATCGGCAGCAGACGGGCCGGGCGCCAATGGCGCGGGTAGCGGTTTGTTCTCGGAATATGTAAGTAACAATGACCGGGTGGCAGCCTGGGCGCCCTATTCAAATGGATTTATGTATTTCTACGCGCCCAATAGCTGGGTAGTGCAGAGTAGTTCGGTACTGGCTTCGTATGCCAACCCCCGGTATAATTTGTTAGGGTTTACAAAAAATCCTTCGCAACTAAATATTTATTTCAATAATAACCTTGCGGGTACTGCCAATGGCACATTTACAGGGCTCACCGGAAACAATCGATTGTTTTTCCTGGGCGCTTACGACGGGCCTGACTGGTTCAATGGCAGAATTGCAGAATTTGTCGTTTATAACAATTCATCGGCCATGACGGCTACCGACCGCCTGAAAATACAGTCGTACCTGGCCTTGAAATATGGTATTACTTTAAGTCCGCTGGCGCCCACCGATTACCTGGCCAGCGATGGTACAGCCATGTGGACGGCTGCCGACAATACCGGTTTTGGATGGCATATCACCGGTATAGGCCGTGATGATTCAAGCGCTTTGTATCAAAAACAATCCATCAGCGCAGATACAGGCATTGTTACCATTGCAGTGGGCAACACCGTGGCTGTTTCCAACAATGACAATACGGGCGTCATTGCTAACAATTTATCATTCTTTACATTTGGCGATAACGGCGCTTCGGCCAGCTACGTGACACCGGTATCGGGTATAGACAGTGTGAATCACCGCATGGCGCGTATATTCAAGGTAGATAAAACCAACTGGGCCGACCAGTATATAACCCTCAAACTAAAAGGCGGCAATGCCCAAACCTATTTATTGATCAGCGCAGATACCATCTTCGATGCAGGTGATGCTGCTTATGTGCTGAATGCAGATAGTACGGTTACCTTGAACAGCAGCAACCTGCCCGATGGCGCTTACTTTACATTCGCCACCTTTATTAAAGGTCCCAATGCCATCACGAAAGGACTCAATTTCTGGCTGCGTGCCGATGACGGCCATACCAGCGGCGCCGCCTGGACCGATTATGCCGGCTATGGCCACCAGATGTTGCAACCCACTGTGGCCAGCCAGCCGATTACCGATGCAAAAGGTATCAACTTCAATTATTCTTTGCATTTCGATGGAGGCAACGATTTCCTCGATAACATCACTACCCGGGTGCATCCCGACAGCAGTACCATTTTTGTGGTTGCCGCGGGAACCGGGCTGGCGTCTACCAGAAACATGCTCAGCAGTGGTGCGCCCAACGGCACCAATGGTATGGAGTTCAGGCTGGGAGCGGCCAATTCCCTGGAGTACCTGGAGAATGATGGCGTGAGCATTCAATCGATTGGCGGAAGTAATGTGTTTATTGAAAACAGGCCTTATATTTTCAGTGGCATACAATCTAATACCGCGAATGGAACTGCCGTACATTATAACTTCACTACAGATAACCAGGGTACGCTTCCCTTAAGTCCGAATACACCCAATTTTGTTTCGATAGGTTCCAGGACCATTGGCTCAAGGGCCTTCTTCTGGCAGGGCAATATCAGCGAAGTGATCGTATACGACCGTGTGCTGCTGGATGCAGAACGCCAGTCGGTATCGTCGTACCTGGCATTGAAATATGGCATTACCCTCAATTACGGGGAAACAGATTATATAGCCAGCGACAATACCGTTTACTGGGCCGCCGACCCTACTTACAGGAGCCGCATCACCGGTATTGGCCGCGACGACAGCACCGCGCTGAACACCAAACAGTCGCTCAGCGCCGATACAGGATTTGTAACCGTGGCGTTGGGCGCCGGTGTGCCATTGACCAATGAGTTGAATACGGGCGTGATCACCAACGACAGATCCTTCTTTGTATTCGGCGATAATGGGTTATCGGCCAGCAATTTTACCGAAGTACTCAGCGGCAGCGCCCATAATGTAACACGCCGTATGGCGCGTGTGTGGATGGTGCAAAAGACCAACTGGGCCGACCAGGACATCACGTTTAAGATAACACCTATCGGCATCGAAAACTATATGCTCATCAGCAGCGATCCCACTTTTGCCACCTTCAGCCAGGAAATACCCGTGGCTGCCGATGGCACTATCACTTTCTCCTCCTCGCTGTTTACCGGCACCGATATATATTTCACATTCGGGGCGCCGTTGAAATCACCGGGTGGTGTTTCAGGTCATGCTGTATGGGTAAGGGCCGATATCGGTACGTCTACCACTACCGATAATGCCACCATTACCGGTTGGAACGATCTCAGTGCATTCAGCCAAACCTTTGTACAAGGCAGCGCTACCGCCCTGCCAACATTCAGGAATAATACCATCGATAATATCAATTTCAACCCCGTTGTACGGTTTGGCGGGGCCGGTTATTCCCTGACGGCATCATCGATACTGAAAACAAATAGTTCAAACGGTGCTGCCATATTCGCTGTTGCCAGCCAGTCCAGCGCACTCAATTCTTCCATATTCTATGAGCTAACTGGCGTGAACGATGCCCTGAATTTACATGCCACCTGGGGCGACAACATAGTTTATTTCGACGCGCCAAGGGTGCCCAACCGCATTCTGTTGGATGTAGGTAATATCAATAACCAGATAAATCTCTGGTCTGGCACCAGCGATATTACCCTGTCCACGAATAAACAGGAGCTGATGCGGAATGGTACCACCATCGTTACCGGCAATAACAACGGTTTGCTTACTGGTAACAATTCATCGGCCATACTTGGAGAAACCTATGACGGACGTTTGCCCGAAGTGATCGTGTATACTTCGCCCATCACTGCCACCGACCGGCAAAAGATCAATTCTTACCTGGCCCTGAAATACGGCATTACCCTGAACGAGGGCAATACCAGTTACCTGGCCACCGATGGCAGCACCATATGGGATGCTACAGTTAATGCAGCTTATAAAAACAATATAGCCGGTATAGGCCGCGATGATGACGAAGCTTTGACGCAAAAACAATCTGCCAGCATCAATGCCGGTACACAGGTTGTGATTGGTTTGGGTAGCATCGATTCAACCAATATGGACAATCCGAACAGCTTTACAGCCGATAAATCGTACCTGATTTGGGGCGATGATAATGGTGCGCTTAGCTTCCGTACAGCGGTTACCGGTACTACTCTGGTAAACTACCGTATGGGCAGGATCTGGAAAGTACAGGAAACCGGCGCCGTTGGTAATGTGGTTGTGGCCATTCCTGCCAATGCGATTGCCAACCCCACAGCATCGTATATCATCGTGAGCAATGATGAAACCTTCGATGGAACCGATGCGTTTACACAGCTTACACCCATCACCATCAACAACCAGGAATATTATTCGGCCTCTGTGGATCTGGCCGACGGGCAGTATTTCACCTTTGCCAACGACCTGAAAATACCGGGTGGTGTGGTAGGCAATACATTGTGGCTGCGCCCCGATTACGGTACCTCATCAGTCACCGATAGTTCATTCATCAGTGAGTGGAACGATTTCGGCGCCGATATCAATAATGCGGTACAGGCCAATGCAGCCGCGCAACCATTATATATGAACAACGCTGCCAAAAACATCAACTTCAACCCGGTTATTAGTTTCAATGGCAGCAACCAGTTTATGGACCTGGATATTACCAAACTGCCCATGGGCACCAGTGCCCGTACCCTGATTGGGGTAGGCCGTCCGAATTCAATAACAGGCACCAATAAGTATATCTTAAGTTGGGGTGCAGGCATTACAAGCCAGGGTTCTGCACTTGGATCGTTTTCAAACGGCGCCGGTGTGTTTGGGGGTTATTCCGACGACCTGCCCACCACCAGTACCAGCTTCTGGATTCCCAACCAGCCTAATGTATTGGTGAATGTGTTTGACGGAAATGGCGGTGCAGCAACCATTTACAGCAAAGGTGTGCAAATGGCCGGACCGGTGAACAAGAACTGGAATACACAGGGTACCGTGGCCAGAGTGGGCAACAGCTCATTTGCACCCACACAACCGGAGTTCTGGAACGGCACAGTGGGCGATGTGATCGTGTATCCATTTGCGTTGAATGCCGGCCAGCGCCTGAAGGTAGAAACTTACCTGGGCATCAAGTATGGGTATACCATCGATCAAACCGTGGCCAATAATTACCTGGCTACCGATAGCAGTGTGATCTGGGATGCCACTGCCAATGCCACTTACCGATATGGTATTACCGGTATAGGCCGCGACGACCTGGAAGGTCTGAACCAGAAACAAAGCCATAATATAGATACCACCCGCTTGAGTATTGCCATTGGCCTGGGTGCTTTAGCCGAAACCAACCTGGCCAATACAAACAGTTTTGCTGCCGACAAATCGTATCTGATATGGGGCGATGATAATGGCGATGCAGCCTTTAAAACCGTGGTGACCGGCAACAACAATGTCAACTACCGTATGACCCGTTTATGGACCGTGCAGGAAACGGGCACAGTTGGAGAGGTGGAAGTAGCCTTCCCCTTCGATGCATTGCCCAATCCACGGCAAAGTTACTTGGTGGTAAGTAACGATGCCACCATCGATGCCGGCGACACCTATATTCCTTTATATGATATTACCGTGAATGGTAAAACACATTGGGCTGCCAAAACCGATTTCAGCAACGGACAGTTCTTTACTGTGGCCGCATTCATCAAATCGCCCGGTGGAGTAGGCGCCACTTCCTTGTGGGTACGTGCCGACCAGGGCATTAACAATAATACCGATGGGTCGGCCGTGGATGTATGGGTGGATTATGGCAATGAAGTGAACAATGCCAATCAATTGAATACCGCCCTGCAGCCCGTATTTAAGAACAATGCCACCGAAAATGTGAACTACAACCCCGTAGTGGTATTCAATGGAACCAGCCAGTATATGAACCTGGATATCGCTAAACTGCCCATGGGTACCACCGCGAGAACGCTGGTGGGTGTGGGTGCATTGAATAATGTGGGCGGTAACCGGTACATCATTGGTTATGGCGCAGCGGTGAACGGCCAGGGTATGGGCCTGGCAAATTCAGGCGGCCTGGGATATTTCGTGGGTTATGCTAACGATGTGCCTACCGCGGCCGGTTTCTGGCAGTTGAATACCATCAATGAATTATTTGGTACCTGGGCCGGTGCAGGCGGCGCTGCCAACCTGTACAGTAAAATGAACCAGCAGGCTACTACGGTCAACAAAGCCTGGAATACTACAGGTACATTGGCCAGACTGGGCTCCAGTTCATGGGCCGGCGATTACTGGAGTGGTCCTGTGACGGAAGTGATTGTATTCGACCGTGAATTGAATAATAACGAACGCCAGCGGGTAAGTACCTATCTGGCTATCAGAAACGGTTATACGATGAACCAATCTACGCCTTACAGCAGTTATGTGAACACCAACGGTACCATAATATGGGATGCAACCGCCAATGCTGCCTATGGCAATAACATCGCCGGTATAGGCCGTGATGATATTGAGGGGCTGAACCAGAAACAGGCCAGGAGCATTCAAAGCGGCGCCATACTGGCCATTGGATTGGGTGGCATAGAAGCCGATAATGCATCCAATACCCGGTCGTTTGTAAGTGATACTTCCTATTTGTTATGGGGCAGCAATTCAAACGCCATAACTACTACCACGGCCGATATGCCAGGCCGCTTTAACCGCCGCCTCACACAGGAGTGGAAGGTAAGCCTGAGCAATTTCGATAACCAACTGCAACCCGTGACCATGCAATTCGACCTCACCGGCATCACGCATGAAGCTACCGCTGCCGCCGATTTCACCCTGCTGATTGATACCGATGGTGACGGCGACTTTACCACCGGTACGCTGCAACAGATTACCGCCAGCACTTACGATGATGTGGCAGGTACGGTGACTTTTGATAATATCAGCAGTCTTACATCGGGCATGGTGTTTACGCTGGCCATAGGGCCGGAAACCATCAAACTCACTACCAAAGTGATATTGCAGGGCGCCTGGAACGGTACGGCCATGAGCACCGCTTTGAAACCGGTATTGCCCGCAACCGATCCTTACGGACAGGGTACTACACCTTCGGTGAGCCCAAGCGCGGCTTCGGCACAGGTGGTTGACTGGGTACTGGTAGAATTGCGTGATACACTGAACCCCACCACGGTGGTAGCTGCCAGGGCAGGCTTTTTGCTGGCCAATGGCGATGTGGTGGATACCAGCTTTACACAACCACTTGGTTTCACAGGGATAGCCGAGGGACATTATAAAGTGGCCATCCGTCACCGCAACCACCTGGGCGTCATGACACTGGAGGGTGTTGATTTCAGCAGCGGCGCCGCCACAGTTGACTTCACCAATAGCGCCACCGCCACCTGGGGTACCCACGCCCAAACCAGTTTGGCCGGCGGCGTAATGGGCCTGTGGGCCGGTGATGTGAATGGCGACCAATTGATCACCCATTCTGCCAAACCCTCCGATGCCACCGTGGTAGCCCATGCCGTGCTGACGCATGAGGGCAATACGTCGTCGTCACCGGACTATACCGGGTTTAGTAATGTGTATCATAATGCAGATGTAAACCTCGATGGCCATGTGCGGTATACCGCCACACCATCGGATCAGGCCATAATTACCAATAATGTGAAAACGCATCCTGCCAACACTTTCGGACTATCATCATTCATTATAACACAACAATTACCGTGAGCACAAACTATAAAAAGACGTTTATGAAAAAATTGAAAGTATCGATATTCATGATTGCATTGCTGCTTTGCTTTTCATTGCAGCAACAGGCCCAGGTGTTGGAAGTATCTGTGAGCAATGTAGGCGATAACAAGATCCAGATTGTGGGTGTGCCTACATCGCCCGGATTTACCTCCCCGCCCACTAATGCATGGGCTGCCATGAACCTTACATGGCGTATTCCCAAATCGGCGGCCATACCAGCGCCTACCGTGGCGCCGCCCGTATCAACGCCGGAAGTGACTGATGAAGCCACGGATTTCGTGGGCGCTGCGCCGCGCAATACGTTCGACAACCAGTTAGATCTTTCCATATTCGATCTCACTGCCTTCGGACAGCCCGATGATGATTACTGGTATTTCCAGGTTACCGGAACGGTGGAAGGTGTACAGAATATGGCCGAAGGCAGTTCCAACCTGTTGTATGAATTCACGGTGCCTTATCAATGGACTTGTCCCGGTTGCGTGGAAGTGCTTACCACCCAGGTGCCAGGATTGCCCATCAGCACGGTATCCTTTATAGATAATGCAGGTTTGGGGCAGGATGTATTGCAACTGGTGGTGAACAATGCGCCATTGCCGGTTGAGTTCATCAGCTTCGATGCCCGGAAGGATCAGGGCCAGGTGCAGTTGAACTGGCGAGTAAGCAACGAAGAGAGCATAAAAGCATACCATGTTGAACGCAGCGCCGATGGCGTTACTTACACCAGCATTGGTTCGGTACCGCCCAAACCGGCTGCTGCCACCAACGATTATGCCTATACCGACGTAACGCCGCTGAGCGGATTGAACTATTACCGCATACGTGAAGAAGATATAGATGGCCGGGCTGTATACTCCCCGGTACGCAGCATCCGGATGGATGTAAACAGCTTTATGGTAACCATGTATCCTGTTCCCGTGAAAGACGAACTAACCGTGAAACTCATCACCGACAGGGACGAGCAGGTGTATATACGGATAACCGATGTACAGGGCCGCACCCTGAAGGTACGCCGCGTGCCAATGAATGCGGGCGCCAACCTGCATAAATTGCCTGTAAACGACCTGTTGAATGGTATGTATTTTATTGAGGTGGCCGGCAGTGGGAACCGCTGGTCGGGCAAGTTTGTAAAGGAATAGCAATATCCTGGTAAAAAATAGCTATCCAATGCCTTTGACGCAAAACTGAGAACCACATATGCCAGGCGCCCAGTATAAATCGATCAGGTGCCTGGCATTATTTTTTGCCATAAATGAATAACCTCTATGGAAGCATGTGTATCATTTTTTTATCACCAGCATGCAGGACGGTGTATCCTGTATAATTATCATCCATCGCTGGCGCTGGAGAAAGTGCGCGACGAACTGGAAAACATCAAATACTTTTTTGGAGAAGAAGCAAAGGTGATCATCAGCTCGGAGGGGTATGTAGATGAGCTGGTGCAGCAATGTGATAGTTTGCCGTATGACGGGTATGTGTTGAAATCGGATGGGTGCGAGGTGCTGAATGAGGCGGTGGAACGCCTGCGGGTAGGGAAGTTGTATCTATCCAAAAATGTATTGAAAGCTTATTTTAAGAGTCGCAGCAGGGAGTATGATCACCAGTTGCACTGCTGATTAAATAAATAATGCCGGGTGTTTGAAATACCCGGCATTATTTTTAAAAAGGAGAGTTGCTACATACCGATTCAGTTTTAAGAAAGATATTGGATGGTTTCAGTGGTAGTGGTCTTTCAGCGGAAAATCTCTTTTATTTACTCAATTCCTCCAATATCATATCTTTTTTCTTCAACGATACCTCCAGTGTCTCCCCATCCGTCATCAGCACCGATACCTTATGCCCCTTCCGCAATATCGCTTTTACAAAATTTTTATTGACAATGGCCGACCGGTGAATACGTAAAAAATCCGGGTTGTTTTGAATGGCCATATCATAAATCTTCAGGTGTTTGCTGGAGGTATGTTTGTGCCCATCCACCATTTTGATGGTGGTATAGTTAGACGACGACTGCAGATAGGTAACATCTTTTAAATTGATCACCATGATCTGTCCATGCATATTGATGAACAATCTTTTGGGATAACCGGAGTCATCCAGGTAATTGGTGTACAGTTCCGATACCTGTTCTTTTTGCAGGGTTCTCAGTTTCTGAAGTCTTTGCTGCACACGGTCCATGGTATTTTCCAGCAGGTCCCTGGTTACCGGCTTCAGCACAAAGTCCAGGGCGCAGGCTTCAAATGCCGTGGTGGCATGTTCGGCATAGGCCGTAACAAACACCATGGCCACATTTTTGTGCTGCAGCTGGTGGGCCAGCCAAAGGCCATTGTAAGGCGTGGGCATCACCACATCGATAAATACCAGGTCTACCTCGTTCTGGTTAATAAATTCGAGGGCTTCCTTGGCATGCGAAAAACTTCCGATAAGGTTAATGGATTTAACATCTGCTGACATTTTCCGGAAAAGCTCCAGTGAGGCGGGTTGGTCATCTACGTGAATGGTTCTGAATGGTTTCATGGTAATGGGTATTTATTAAGGTACATGGTTACATAGTTGGTATTCTAAGGATCGTTGAAACGCCACGGGGTTCATTAGGGGTGACCTCTATCTGTGGCTGTTGCCTGGATCGCCTGAATAATAACTGCAATCTTTTTTCGGTCAGTTGCAGGCCTTTTGAAACATGTGCCGGCGATGGGTTCTTTTCCTGGAACCCCGCGCCATTGTCACTCAGGGTGCATATAATAAAACTATCATGTTGTTTAATTTGGATACTGATCAGTCCCTCACCGGGAGGTATTTTACAAAAGCCGTGTTTTATGGAATTTTCTAGTATCGGCTGAAATAACATGGCGGGGACTTCAACGCCATAGGTGTCTACACCATCGTCTATATTAATAGTGTATTCAAAATGGTTATTTGTAACACATTTTTGTACAGATAAATATTTTTCTGCGTATTCAATTTCTTCTTCCAGCGACACAATGCTTTTATCGCTGGTATGTAATACCTGCCGCAGGTAAGAGGAAATTTTATGAATAAATGAAATGGCTTTATCCGGCGGTTCATTCACTATATGCGCCGCCATGATTTCAAAGGTGTTTTGGAGCATATGCGGATCGAGCTGGGCGCGGAATGCCTTCAATTCATGTTCCGCGATCAGTTGTTCCACCAGCTTTTGTTGCCGGTAATGCCTTACCAGCAAATAAGCAGAAAAGCCCATCAGCATGATAACGGCCATCAGCAGCAAGCCCGACATACCAGGTATATATAGCAAGGGTAGGGGCATCATAGTTAAGTCACATACGGCTTTAAACCAGGAATGTTGATTTTAAGTGACACAGCGGGGACGAGTGAAACAATTCAAACGACGTAGAACCGGCATGCAATGTTCATTGCATTTGAGGTATTTAAGGAGGGTGGTGGTGGAAGTAAAAAACGTTTTACTTCGTTCGCTAATTTAGTGATTATATATAGTAGAATATATAAATCAGTAAAATTTTTTCACATTTTACTTATTCATTATTAATTATATGGAAGTGAATAAGTTACCGGGTGGTTGAAAATTTCGGAAAATACGGTGCTGATTGGTAATTTTCCGAAAATGCCGGTTGGGGCCTGAATATTCCCATCTACTAACCTGTATGGGTAATCTATTATGACGGTAGGTTCCAGGGCTGTTTTTTGCATCACTAACTAAACTGCATCCCACACACATTAAAAATACTTTTTTAGCGGATGATCGTTGCCTTTAACTAATTGTGGCTGTTTTACTATTGGTGAAATTGCCGGACTGTTATACTTTGGCAGTACAGTATCGCAATGTAGCATTTGGTACGGATTAGGTTTTTTAAGGGATTTCATCCCCCGTTTCTACGGGGGATTCTTTTTTGAAACTAAAATCGGGCAGTTTTTGCGTTGTGTGAAAGGGTTTGATGGCATATGATAACCGTAAAATGCTGTTGCTAATCAGAATGAAGATTACATATAATCATTGTATTTGTTTAGCGGCTGGTTGTATGCATTGAATAAGTGGGCCGCTTCAAATGTTGTTTTATGTGTACCATTAGGTTAATTTAGATATAAGAAATTACTCTTCGGTTTTTTCGGATTAGAGGTAAAGAGGGGGTATTTCTACTCCCTCTTTTAATAAGTTTTTAATACAACTAAGGCCCCGTTTTTAACTTCCTGAACTGCTTTATGAAAAACACAGACATTTAATTTGTATCCAATATTCTGAAAATCACTGGCTGTCTCATCGTGGGGACAGCTTTTTTATTTTGGGCAATGAATACTTACTCCTGCTGCCGGATAACAAACACTTGTAGGAGAAATTCTACGATGTCATGAATTTCTTATTACTCTTTCTATAAAAGAAAACCTGTAACTTTGATTTACATCCAGCACTTTTGGTTATCCGCTTCAGTTAGTAGCACAGAAAGGTAATGTAGCGATTGGAGGTATCTCGTATTTTCTTTCATTTACCAAAAATCTACAGCCAACATTATTAAACATATTGCTGCGCCGGTCAAATACGACGCCGCTAAAGTTTCTTTTACTACGCAGAGGTTGTTGAGTAACGAAGACAATTTTCTACAACGTAGTAAGGAGGGTAAGGGGGGTATTTTCATACCCCCTGTTTTTTTAGCCGTCTTTTTTATTGCGGGATGTTACCTACCACAATTATTATACCTTTTTTATCCTCGTTTACCCAATTCTATCACTTCACAATCCCGGATATTGTCCCCGTCTATTATAAAACGGATAAGGGTACGCACCTTATGCCATCCCTGCATTCCGGCAGCGCCGGGGTTCATGTGCAGGCATTGTAATTTTTCGTCGTACATCACTTTCAGGATATGGGAATGGCCGCAGATAAACAGTTTGGTGTTATGTGCGCGCAGTACTTTTTTTACAGCGGCATTGTATTTAGGCGGGTAACCGCCGATATGTGTCATGTACACCGGGATCTCTTCACAGGTCCAGCGCAGGTGTTCGGGGTATACCGAACGAACATCATGTCCATCGATATTGCCGTATACGCCTTTTAACGGTTTGAAGGCCGCCAGCTTTTCGGCAATAGCGATGGTGCCAAAATCGCCGGCATGCCATATTTCATCGCAGCGGTCGAAATGTTTGAACACCGCCTCGTCCAGATAATTGTGTGTATCCGAGATCAATCCGATCCTTCTCATAATTTATCATTCAGCTTCTGCCAGGTTTCTGATCACATCCAGGGTTTCTTCCCAGTGCTTGTCTGAATGCGTGTATTGTTGGTGGGTAGAAAAATTGGTTTGTGTCAGCCTCAACAGGGTGCTGTTACTTTCGGGCACCAGGTTAAAACTGATTACGGAGTAATACTCCGGGCTGTCGGGCATGGCAGAAAAAACACTCCAGTAATTGTAGGTGAATTTTTTGCCGGGGTCGAATTCCAGGATGGCGCCCTTGTCTTTGATCTCCTTGTCTTTCCACACAATAGTAAAGGCAATGGGGCTGCCTACCTGCCAGTTGGTGATCATTTTCACGCCCAGCCATTGTTCAATATATTCATTATTGGTGAGTACGGTCCATACACGGTCGGGTAGGGATGCTATCAGTCGCTCTTTTTGCAGGATCAAGTTTTTGTGCATATACGGTTAAATTTCTATTTCCTATCTTTACCATAACGATCATTGCCATGCCATTCTTCCGCAATTTTACATATTGGATCGATAAGAGGCGCTGGAAATATGTGTTTTTATTAAAAACGCTGGCGCTTTCTTTTAAATTGTCGTTTTTCCGCGCGTTTTATTAGTATTTCTCTCACACTCAAATGTATTGTATGCCTTACTATTATAAACTGGGAAAAATTCCCCATAAACGCCATACCCAGTTCCGTAAGCCGGATGGTGCATTGTATGCCGAACAGTTATTTTCCACCGAAGGTTTTTCAAACGATTATTCTTTATTATATCATACTTATGCCCCCACCGATATCATCAAAACCGAACCCAGCTACAGCGTGGCGCCCAAAGTGGCCGAGGAAAAAATGCTGCGCCACCGCAGCTTCGACGGGTTTAAAATAAAACCGGCCATCGACTACCTGCAAAGCCGCACACCGGTGCTGGTAAACAACGATTGTCATATTGTGCTGGCCGCCCCGCAGGAAGGTATGCAGGATTATTTTTATAAGAATGCCGATGCCGATGAGATCATCTTTGTACATGAGGGCGAAGGCGTATTACGCACCATGTATGGCGAGCTGCCTTTTGCCTATGGCGACTACCTGGTAATACCACGCGGCACCATTTATCAAATAGGGTTCAGGGATAATAACAACCGGCTGTTTATCGTGGAGTCGTTCAGCCCCATTCGTTTTCCCAAAAAATACCTGAGTAAATATGGGCAGTTAATGGAACATGCGCCTTTTTGTGAGCGCGATATCAGGCCGCCGCAAAACCTGCCCACCTTCGACGAAAAAGGCGATTTCCTGATACGCACCAAAAAGAAAGGCATGATGTATAACCTGCATTATGGCCATCATCCCTTCGATGTGGTGGGTTGGGATGGATGTTGTTATCCCTTTGCCTTCAGCATACACGATTTTGAACCCATCACCGGCCGTGTGCACCAGCCACCACCCGTGCACCAGACCTTCGAGGCCAATAATTTTGTGGTATGCTCTTTTTGTCCGCGTTTGTTCGATTACCACCCGCAGGCCGTACCGGCGCCTTATAATCACAGCAATATCGACAGCGATGAGGTGCTGTATTATGTGGATGGCGATTTTATGAGCCGCAAAAATGTTACACGGGGTATGATTACCCTGCATCCCGGCGGCATTCCGCATGGACCGCATCCCGGGGCCGTGGAGAAAAGTATCGGCGCCAAAGAAACCAAAGAACTGGCCGTGATGGTAGATACTTTTCACCCGCTGCAATTAACTACCGATGCATTGGACATTGAAAACCCCGATTATACGATGAGCTGGGCCGAATAATAGAAAAAATATTTGGCGAATTGAAGAACTTGCTATTAAATTTGTATTTAACCAAATGGTTAAACTCTGTGGTTAATAAGAAGTCAGATAAAAGCACGGAAGAAAAAATACTGGAAGCCGCCAAAGCCGTATTTACCGAAAAAGGGCTGGATGGTGCGCGTATGCAGGATATAGCCGATAAGGCGGGCATTAACAAAGCATTGCTGCATTATTATTTCAGAAGCAAGGACAAATTGTTTGAAGTGATATTCCTGGAGCAGGCAGCTAAGTTTATGCCGGGTATCATTGACATGCTCACATCAGACATGCCCTTTTTTCAAAAGATAGAAAAGTTCGTGGATGTATATATCTCTGTACTGATCGAAAATCCCCTGTTGCCGCTGTTTATATTGAACGAGGTGAACAAGAATGCGCAGGGCCTGGCCAAAAAAATATGGGGCGGGGGCAAACCACCCATTGCCGGTGTGCAACAGGCCATTGATAAAGAAGTAAAGAAAGGAATTATCAAACCCATTTCAGCCCTGCAACTCATGTTAAACATGGTATCGTTATGTGTTTTCCCCTTCCTGGCCAAACCGCTGGTGCAGTTTATATCCCAAACCAATAACGCGCAATTCAACCAGTTGATGGAAGCGCGGAAAAAAGAAGTAACGAAGTTTATCATCGATTCACTCAGGAAATAAATTTTTTTTACTATGCTATTAACTAAATGGTTAAACAGTTTGGTTAAAACGGGTGGGTTGCTGGCCGCCCTGTTGGTAGCCACCAGCCTGCCGGCGCAGGATACCAGCCGCCTGAGCCTGCAACAGGCTTATCAGCTGGCGCAGCATAACTATCCCATGATCAGACAAAAAGGCCTGGTGCGGCAAACCGCTGCACTGAATATTGAGAACATCAGCAAGGGCTTTTTGCCGCAGCTGACCATCTCGGGCCAGGCCACGTATCAATCGACGGTTATCAGTGTGCCGGTAGATATCCCCACCCTGAAAATAGAGGCGCCGGAAAAAGATCAGTATAAGATACAGGCCGAATTGAGCCAGTTGATTTACGATGGCGGCAATACCTCGGCCCAAAAAAATATGCAACGCGTACAGGCATTGGTTGAAGAGCAAAAGGCGGAAGTGGAATTGTATAAAGTAAAGGAAAGGATCAACCAGCTGTACCTGGGTATTTTATTGATAGATGAACAATTGAAACAGGTAGACCTGGTAAAAAAAGATGTACAGCTGGGCATACAACGAGTAGTAGCACAGGTAAATAACGGCACCGCCTTTCGCTCCAGCCAGCTTACCCTGGAAGCCGAGCAATTAAAGAACGACCAGCGCGCCATTGAGTTGCAAGCGCAGCGCAAAGGCCTGGTAGATGTACTGGCCCTGTTCATCAACCGCCCCTTACCGGTCAATGTGCTACTGGAGCCGCCCGTGGTGACCCAACCGGTGGCGCAGGAACGCATTGCACGTCCTGAACTGCGGCTGTTTCATTACCAGGATAGTTTGTTCGGGGTACAAAATCAAATGATCAGTGCACGCAACCGCCCGCGCACCAGTTTATTTGTGCAGGGCGGTTATGGCCGGCCGGGTTTGAATATGCTGAAAAATGAGTTCGACTGGTTTTATATTGCCGGAGTGCGGCTGAACTGGAGCCTGGGCGCTTTGTATACAACCAAAAAAGAAAGAACGCTGCTGGAGGTAAACCAGCGTATGGTGAACGTGCAGAAAGATATGTTCCTGTTGAACACCCACACCGCCCTGCAACAACAACAAGCTGAGCTGGATAAACTGAATCAACTGATACAAACCGACCAGGAAATCATTGCCATTCGCACCCAGGTAAAAGAGGCCGCCAATGCCCAGCTGGCGAATGGTGTAATTACCGCCAGTGATTTTTTGCGCGAGGTAAATGCCGAAGACCAGGCCCGGCAGGCGCTCATCATGCACCAGTTGCAATATGTGCAGGCGCAAATCAACTATCGTACATTATCAGGCAATCAATAGAATTAAACATACGCTCATGAACAAGTTATTGATGACACGGATACTTGCAACGGCCCTGTTATTGGCCGCCTGCAACCGTAATACCCGCCAATTCGATGCATCCGGAACATTTGAAGTGGATGAGGTAATTGTTTCGGCTGAACAAAATGGTAAGATACTTTCATTCAATGTGCACGAAGGACAAACCATTGGCCAGTACGATACCGTAGGAGTGATAGATGTAGAGAATATTGCCCTGCAAAAAGAACAGGTGCAGGCCAGCATAGAAGCCCTGCGCGACAAAACCGCCGATGTAACCCCGCAGGTGCGCTTATTGTAGGAACAACTAGCCGTGCAGGAAACACAACTGGCCACCCTGCAACGCGAACGCACCCGCACCGAAAACCTGTTGAAACAGGATGCCGCCACGGGAAAACAACTGGACGATATCAATGCGCAGATTGATGTATTGCAAAAACAAATGAATGTTACACGCCAGCAAATAGCCGTGCAGCAAAACAATATCTATACCCAAAACCGCAGTGTGCTGAGCGAGCAAAAGCCCCTGGAAAAAAGGGTGGCGCAGTTGAATGAACAAATCGATCAGTCGAAGATCGTGAACCCCATAAAAGGCACAGTGCTTACCAAATATGCCCAGGCCGGTGAAGTAACCTCGGTGGGTAAAGCCCTGTACAAGATCGCTAACCTGGATACCCTTACGCTGCGTGCCTACATCAGCGGCGCCCAGTTGCCGCTGATCAAACTGGGACAAACCGTGAAAGTAATGATCGACAGCGGGGCCAAAGCCTATCGCGAATATCCCGGCACCATTACCTGGATTGCTGATAAGGCCGAGTTTACACCCAAGACTATTCAAACCAAAGAAGAAAGGGCCAACCTGGTATATGCCATTAAGGTAAGGGTGAAGAACGATGGCTACCTGAAGATTGGTATGTATGGTGAAATGCTGATAAACTAACCAATATGAAAGCCGTTGTTGTAAATAACCTCGTCAAGCAGTACGGAACCAAAAAAGACACCGTGCAGGCGCTCAGGGGCATTTCCTTTGCAGTGGAGAAAGGCGAGCTGTTTGGAATTATTGGTCCGGATGGCGCCGGCAAAACATCGCTGCTCCGCATACTCACTACCTTATTGATTCCGGAGGGCGGCCAGGCCACGGTAGATGGGTTGGATGTGGTAAAAGATTTTAAGGCCATTCGCCAGCGGGTGGGTTATATGCCCGGCCGTTTTTCCCTCTACCAGGATTTGACCATTGCCGAAAACCTGGAATTTTTTGCTACCATCTTCAATACCACCATTGAAGAAAATTACGATCTCATTAAAGATATCTATTCGCAGATAGAACCATTCAAAGACCGCCGTGCCGGCAAATTATCGGGTGGTATGAAACAAAAGCTGGCCCTGAGTTGCGCGCTTATTCATAAACCATCGGTTTTGTTTCTCGACGAACCCACTACCGGCGTGGATGCTGTATCGCGCAAGGAGTTCTGGGAAATGTTGCGCGGACTCAAAAAGCAGGGCATTACCATACTGGTGAGCACTCCTTATATGGATGAGGCTGGTTTATGCGACCGGGTGGCGTTGTTGCAAACCGGGCAAATATTAACAATCGATACACCCGATGGCGTGATCGATCATTTCAAACACCCGCTGCTGGCCGTAAAAAGCGATCGTATGCTGCCATTGCTGAACCGGTTAAAAGAATTTGAAGGCACGCATAACGTGTATCCTTTTGGCGAGTACCATCACCTGGTTTTAAAACCCGGCTTTGATATTAATGCGGTGAAAAGTTTCGTAAATGCCGAGGTTAAGCCCGTTCGTGCCGATATAGAAGACTGTTTTATTGATCTAATGCAAACACCATGACAAACGAGATAGCTATACGGGCCGGGCAGCTCACCAAACGGTTTGGTGACTTCACTGCTGTAGACGGTATTTCCTTTGAAGTAAAAAAAGGAGAGATATTTGGTTTCCTGGGCGCCAATGGTGCCGGTAAAACCGCCGCCATCCGCATGTTGTGCGGTTTAAGCATTCCTACCAGTGGCAAGGCTACCGTTGCTGGTTATGATGTATTTACACAATCCGAGGCTATTAAAAGGAATATCGGTTATATGAGCCAGAAATTCTCGCTTTACGATGATCTTACTGTAAAAGAGAATATCCGTTTTTATGCCGGCATTTATGGCAAAAGCGATGCCTTTATAAAAGAAAAGACCGCTTTCCTGTTACAGCAATTGCATCTTGAAAGCGAAGCCAACAAACTGGTGCGCTCCCTGCCCCTGGGCTGGAAACAAAAGCTGGCATTTTCTGTGGCCATATTTCATGAACCGGAGATCGTATTCCTGGATGAGCCTACCGGGGGGGTAGACCCCGTTACCCGCCGTGAGTTCTGGAATATGATTTACCAGGCCGCCGGCGCAGGCATCACTGTTTTTGTAACCACACATTATATGGATGAAGCCGAATACTGCAACCGGGTATCCATCATGGTCGATGGCCGCATAGACGCCCTGGACACACCAGCCCAACTCAAAAAAACACTGGATGCCGCCTCCATGGATGAAGTGTTTTTGAAACTGGCGCGCAAAGCCACCCGCAGTGGCAATTAAAACCTATTATTATGAAACAATTCCTCTCCTTCGTTAAAAAGGAATTCCATCATATCTGGCGCGATCAGCGTACGCTGTTCATTTTGCTGGGCATGCCCATCGTGCAGATCATCATATTCGGGTTTGCACTCACCAACGAAGTAAAGAATTCACAGATAGCCGTACTGGATCAGTCGAATGATATCTATACACAGCATATCCGCAGCGAGTTAAACGCCAGCCGTTATTTCGATATTACTGCCGATTTGCATTCCTATAAAGATATTGAGGCCGCTTTTAAAAAAGGCGCCATCAAACTGGCGGTGGTATTCCCCGAAAATTTTGCGTCTGACCTGGAGCATTTCAATACCGCGCAAATACAACTGGTGGCCGATGCTTCGGATCCCAACGTGGCCAGCACGCTCACCAATTATGCCACGGCCATCATCATGGATTACCAGAACCGCATTACCAATAACCGGCAACTGCCCTATACCATCCATACCGAACTGCGTATGTTGTATAACCCGCAGTTAAAAGGCGCTTACAGTTTTGTACCCGGTGTAATGGCCATGGTGCTGATGCTGGTGTGCACGCTCATGACCGCCATTACCATTGTGCGCGAAAAAGAACTGGGCACCATGGAAATTATGCTGGTATCGCCCGTGCAGCCTTTGAAAATTGTAATTGCCAAGGCTGTGCCTTATTTATTATTGAGCGTGGTAAATATCATCAGCATTTTATTGCTGAGTGTGTTTGTGCTGGATGTGCCCATTCATGGCAGCCTGTTGTTGCTGTTGTCGGAAAGCATCCTGTTCACCCTTACCTGCCTGGCTTTTGGTCTGCTTATTTCTACCAAAACCGAAAGCCAGCAAACCGCCATGTTCATTGCACTGACCGGCATGTTCCTGCCTACCGTAATGCTCAGCGGCTTTATGTTTCCCATAGAAAATATGCCATGGCCGCTGCGTGCCATCAGTAATATAGTGCCCGCCAAATGGTTCTATTTTATTGTAAAGGAAGTGATGATAAAAGGCGTGGGGCTGGCGGCTGTTTGGAAAGAAACACTTATACTTACCGGTATGCTTGTGTTTTTACTGGCTTTAAGTATTAAGAATTTTAAAATCAGACTGGCATGAGAACCCTGCGTTTTTTATTACAGAAAGAGTTCAGGCAGGTCTTTCGCGACCCGGCCATCCTGCGCATCATATTCATTATGCCTGCCATACAATTGCTGATATTACCCTGGGCGGCCGATTATGAAATCAAGAATATACAGTTGAGTGTGGTAGACCATGACCATAGCCAGTATTCCCGCCAGCTTACCAGCAAGATCACGGCCAGCGGCTATTTCCAGTTGCAGGATTATACAGATTCCTATGCAAAAGCTATGGACCTGGTGGAAAAAGACGAGGCCGACCTGGTGCTGGAAATTCCCGCCGATTTTGAAAAAAAGCTGGTGAAGGAAAACGAAAGCACCGTATTCATGGCCGTAAATGCCATTAATGGCGTCAAGGCCAACCTGGGCGCCGCCTACCTGCGCAGCATTATACAGGACTATAACCGCGAAGTGCGTTTGAAATGGATACAGTTGCCGCGTTTCAGTCCCGAGTTGCAGATTGCTGTTACCAGCAGCAACTGGTTCAACCCTTCCATGAACTATAAATGGTTTATGGTGCCGGGCATACTGGTAGTGTTGGTAACCATGGTAGGTTCATTCCTCGCTTCGCTGAATATTGTGCGTGAAAAAGAGATCGGCACCATTGAGCAGATCAATGTAACGCCCGTAAAGAAGTATCATTTTGTATTGGGTAAGCTCATTCCTTTCTGGGTTTTGGGTTTGCTGATACTTACCATTGGACTGGGCATTTCATGGGCAGCTTATGGCATTGTACCCCTCGGTAGTTTTTTGGTAATCTATGTGTTTTCAGCCATTTACCTGCTGGCTGTATTGGGCCTGGGTTTGCTGATATCTACCTATACCGGCACCCAGCAACAGGCCATGTTATTATCGTTTTTTATGATGATGGTATTTATACTGCTCAGTGGTTTGTATACCTCTATCGACAGTATGCCCGGTTGGGCAAAAGCCATTACCAGGGCCAACCCCGTTACCTATTTCATAGAAGTAATGCGTATGGTGGTGTTGAAGGGGAGCGGCTTTGGCGATATCAGCCGGCATATACTGGTGATGCTGGGTTTTGCCGTGGGGCTGAATGCCTGGGCCGTGATCAATTATCGCAAACGTTCATAGAAAAAGGGCGCACATTTTACCTGCGCGCCCTTATCTATTATTCATGATACAGCGTTTATTCGTAATCAAAACGATTGGGTGAATACCTGAAACTGATGTTTTTTCTGCCTTTGTCATAGGCTACTCCGATATACAGGTTATCGTGCTGCTCAAAATTTTCAGTAACCGTAATGCTGTCGTTCACAATCACCTTGATGGTATGGCGGCCTTCGGTATTGGTGGTACCAATGCTGCTGGCCAGGTTCAGCACATCGCTGGTAGAGGCCAGGCTGTTGAACAATGATTGATCGTCGATAAATACCTGTACATGGTCTTCCTTGAAATTCGACTGAAGGTCCACGCCCAGGACATACTCTGCTGCCGGTCCATTATTTTTCCTGCACGCTGTAAACAGCGTGGAAACCAGGAAAACGCTTAGAATAATCTTTTTCATAATATCTTCTGTTGGTCTATATGCAAATCTACGACAGTGTAAGCTCTATGATCGTTGCATTTGGTTAGACGGCAACGCTTTGAATTAATTGCGATTTAATCCCCGGGGGGTGCGATACTCATTTTTAACTGTGCCGGTTGGCATATTACATATTCCGGTAATTTTGTTTGTGAAAAAATAAAGTATATGGAATACAGACAATTGGGCGAATCTCAGTTAAAAGCTTCCGTGATCACCTATGGCGCCTGGGCCATTGGTGGATGGATGTGGGGTGGGGCCAACCGCCGCGAAGCCATTGATGCCATTAAAGCATCGTACGACCATGGTGTTACCAGTATTGATACCGCGCCGGTATACGGCGGTGGATTGAGTGAAGAAATTGTTGGTGAAGCCATACAGGGCATTCCGCGCGACAAAGTGCAAATTTTTACCAAGTTTGGTTTGCGTTGGGATACCAAAGAGGGCGAGTATCATTTCACCAGCAAGGACAATAACGGAAGGGATGTTGAAATTTATAAACTGGCCACCCGGGAAAATGTGATCAGGGAATGTGAAGAATGTTTGCGTCGGTTGAAAACAGATTATATCGATCTGTTCCAGTTGCACTGGCCCGTGGCTTCAACGCCTATTGCAGAAACCATGGAAGCCTTGTTGCAGTTGCAGCAGCAGGGTAAGATCAGGGCTGCCGGTGTATGTAATTATTCCGTGGCGCAAATGCAGGAGGCTGTACAAACCATCAGTCTGGCTTCGAACCAGGTGCCGTATAGTATGGTATTGCGTGATATTGAGAAGGAACTGGTGCCGTACTGCATAGAACATAAAAAGGCCATCATTGCATACAGTCCTTTGCAAAGGGGATTGCTGACCGGCAAAATAAAACCCGGTCATAAATTCAATAAGGGAGATACCAGGGAGAACAACCGTTTTTACAAGGAAGATAATATCAGGCGAGTAAACAGCTTTCTGGATGGGCTGAGGCCTTTGGCCGAAAGCAAGGGAGCTACCCTGGGGCAATTGGTATTGCGCTGGACCATTGAGCAGCCCGGTATTACCGTGGCGCTGGCCGGCGCCAGGAATGCCGAGCAGGCTGCGCAGAATGCCAGGGCCGTGGATGTAACATTGAGTAAGGAAGAAATTTCATTCATCAATCAGAAGTTGGCGGAGTTGGAGTTGGTGCCGGCTTAAACCGGCAGGTGGCTCTTGAAGCCACGGGCGGCGCGCCTGGCCTCTGCAGGTAGGTGCGCCCCCGGCGGCGGCCGTGTATTTTCGCCTGGCGGCCGCAGGTCTCAACCTAACTCCAGGCGCCCGGCAATCTTGCCAGAACCAGACGAAGCCGCCACAACTAAAAATTGTCAAGCGGCCAAAGGCCGCCACCTCACCCGCAAAATGCCCGGACTTTCGGTACGGGCATTTTTGCGGGCTTTCAACAAATTTTGTTAACAACATAAATGAATATTCATTTATATTTGTACCCAATATGCGCACCCGCGATCCCATCAAAGAAACTTCCATTCGCACCCACGCCATTAAAATGATCGTAAAAAACGGCCTGGATGGCTTCTCCATGCAAAAACTCGCCAAAGCTGCCTCCGTATCACCCGCCACCCTATACATATATTATAAAGACCGCGACGACCTGATCCTTTCCCTGAGTATGGAAATTGCCAAAAAACTCATGGAAACCAGCCTGCAAAACTTCCACCCCAAAATGTCCTTTGCCGACGGCCTGGCCGTACAGTGGAAAAACCGGCTGGACTTCTTTTTGAAGTACCCTGATGATATGGAATTCATTGAACACATCCGGTATACCCCTATGTATGAAAAGGTGCAGGAGATGATGGTGGAAAATTTTGGTGAGGTATTGGGAAAATTTGTTCACAACGCCATCAACAATGGCGAACTGGCGCCGCTGCCCTTTGAAGTATATTGGTCTGTTGCCTTTGCCCCCTTATACCAGCTGATCAAATTTCACGCGCAGGGGAGGAGTTATAAAAGTGTGCATTTTGTGCTCACCGACGATATTATGCAGCAAACCTTGCAACTGGTTTTGAAAGCCCTGCGGCCATAAAAAATTTTAAAAATAAACTAAATGAATGTTCATTTTAAAAATATTAATCCGGTTGGTACGTCTGTTTTAAGTAAACAACCTGTACGCGTACTGGTTTTTAAAACCAGTCTGCGTTTTAAAAAAGACGTACGTCAAATTGCGCCGCTCATGAATACCCAGCCCGGTATCATGTGCTGGAATGTAGACCGGGAAGATTCCGACCATGTATTGCGGATAGAAACCATGCACCTGCAACCCCGGGACATTATCCGCCTTTTACACCAGGCCGGGCATTTCTGCGAAGAACTGCCCGATTAGAAAAACAATTAACCATCAGATGATGAAAAACACAAAATCAACACCCGTTCATTTTACCGGGTACCAGGTTTTTATGATTGCAGTCCTGGCTTTATTGCAATTCACGGTCATTCTCGATTTTATGGTGATGTCGCCGCTGAGCGCCTTTCTTATTCCTGCATTGCATATCAGCACTGGCCAGTTTGGGGTGGTAGTTTCGGCCTATGCCTTCAGTGCAGGCATTTCGGGTTTGCTGGCGGCCGGCTTTGCCGATAAATACGACCGCAAAAAGCTGCTCCTGTTTTTTTATACCGGCTTTTTAACAGGCACGGTTTTATGCGCGGTTGCACCCACTTATCATTTCCTGCTTTTTGCCCGGATCATTACCGGTTTATTTGGCGGGGTATTGTCGTCGGTGAGTATGGCCATTGTTACCGACCTGTTTAAACTGGAGGTGCGTGGCCGTGTGATGGGCTTTGTACAGATGGCTTTTGCGGCCAGCCAGGTATTGGGTATTCCCATAGGCCTGGTACTTACCAACCATTTCGGATGGCATTCGCCCTTCTGGCTGGTGGCGGGTTTCGGGCTGCTGCTGGGCATAGCCATTGTGCTGTATATGAAACCCATTACCGGGCATTTGCAATTACAACACGATCGCAGTCCTGTGCAGCACCTCTTAAAAACTGTGACTTTTTCACCCTATATTCTTGCTTTTTTCACTACCACCATGCTGGCCACCGGCGGTTTTATGCTCATGCCTTTCGGCAGCGCCTTTGGCGTGAATAACCTGGGACTTACCAATGAGCAGTTGCCTACTTTGTATTTTGTATCGGGCATCTTCTCGCTCCTATTCGGGCCATTGATCGGCATATTAAGCGATAAAGCGGGCAAATACGCCACTTTCGTGGGTGGCACCGTGGTCAGCATAGCCATGGTGGTCATCTACACCAACCTGGGTATTACGCCTTTATGGCTGGTGATTGCCATCAATGTGGTGTTGTTTGCCGGTATTATGGGGCGTATGATCTCTTCGCAGGCCCTGATCAGCGCCATTCCCGAGCCACAGGACCGGGGCGCCTTCATGAGCATCAATTCATCCGTACAACAAATTTCCGGCGGCATTGCTTCGGCCACCGCCGGCCTCATCATATACCAGGCCACCCCCACCAGCAAAATAGAACACTACGATACCCTGGGATATATTGTCATACTTACCATGATCATTGTAGCGGTAATGATGTATTTCATTTCCCGACAGGTGGCACGAAAAATGAATGCCCCCAACAGACAGCCGGCTGTCATCGACGCCATCGGCGTAGAGTAGTGCCCGGCCTGCCGAAGCCCGATAGCACCGCAACCCGTTGCACAAGGTCATCGCCCTGCAGGGGCGACCCCATTGCTAACCCCGGGTGCAACCCGGCACACACCACACCGTTATTTTTCGTATATTAGAAATCATCTAAAACCGCTTGCATATGATCAGAATGTCAGAACTTAAACCAGGAGATATCGTCATGGCCGAATTTGAAGGCCAGCGTTGGGAAGGTGTTGTAAAAGAACTCAACAGGGAAGATAAAGAAGTGTGCGTGGAAACCAGTGTGCAGGAATTCTGGTATACCCCTGAACACCTGTACCCCATACCCGTCAGCGACGAACAATTGCTGAAAATGGGCTTTACCCGTAAGGAAAACGAAGACGGGTCGGTGAAGTACATGAAAGACTCGTTCAGGCTGCAGATTCCCCGCAAAGACGACTTCTCGCACATGGAGATCTGGTGGCGCGAAGACCACCGCTACCTGAACCAGCCCATCGCTATGCACGAACTGCAAAATCACTATTTACAAATGACCAAGGTAGAATTATTGCCTGCCTAGGTTTGTAAATCAACAAATTATAGTAAATTGCGGCTCCTTTTCCGGTCTTTGCAAAGAGGCCGGGAGGGGAGCCGTGATTTATTTTCTATTTATTTGTTATTTTTTATTCATTGTGCTATCTTTGCGCTCCTTAAAATTGTATGGGTAAACAACCGCTGATCAAACAGGATGGAACTATTCAGGAAGCTTTGAG
>Ga0065721_10000453_pt1 | contig 40448 bp, 31 predicted proteins | sample Mesricmetagenome_FD_59108 | JGI IMG/M metagenome (GOLD analysis project Ga0065721, IMG submission 59108) | Mesophilic microbial community from rice straw/compost enrichment Sample: eDNA_1 v2 (version 2) | ecosystem: Engineered > Solid waste > Grass > Composting > Bioreactor | place: USA: Davis... | reverse complement strand
CAATTGCAATCGCTTGATAAGATCCGTATAAACAGCTATAACCAGGCAGCTTACAATTCCAGTAAATTTGATCTCTCCTTCATGTTCACTGAAACCACAGGGGGCATACGCATCAACATTGGTTATAACAGTGATCTCTTTCACCTGGCTACTATATCAAGGATGGCTGACCACCTCGAAAGCGTATTGGCCGCCNCCGTTAATATGCCATCAACAGCACTGCAGNCGATAGACTTCCTCCCTGTGGAAGAAAAACAACTGCTGCTGGGCACATTCAATACAACACAAACATCACAACCACAAAATAAAACAATACTTGACCTGTTTGAAGAACAGGCTGCCTTAACACCNGCCGCTACAGCGATCATATTTGAACAAACCACCATCNNCTACCNGCAACTCAATGAGCTAAGTAACCAACTCTCAGATTATTTGCTACAGCAGCATCACATACAACCAGATGACCTCATAGGCATTTGTCTGCCTCGCAGTGAGTGGGCAATCATTGCCATACTGGCGGTTATCAAGGCTGGTGCTGCCTATGTGCCGGTAGATCCTCAATACCCGCAGGAGAGAATTGATTATATATTATGTAATGCAGACTGTAAAGCTGTCATAAATNATATCCTGCTTGAAGAATTTAAGCAGGCAANGCACTTGTATGCNGCTACCAATGCCCCACACCGGTCCGGTCCTTCCAACCTTGCCTATGTGATCTACACATCAGGGTCTACCGGGAAACCTAAAGGAGTGATGATAGAACATGCGGCCATCGCGGACTATATCCTTACCATGCAACAGGAATATGCTGTGACGCAGAATGAGCGGATATTGCAAACTGCCAGTATCGCTTTTGATGCAGCCTCAGAGCAGATATGGCTCGCTATTACCAGTGGGGCTACGTTATATCTCATTGATCACATTACATTGATCGATAACGATGCCTTGTCTCATTTCCTGTTAAACAACGGCATTACACATATTCACGCTGTTCCATCCATACTGAGGAATATCCGCCTACCACAGGGCCACACATTAAAACGGATCATTGCTGCCGGCGAAACTTGTCCACTAGCCCTGCCTGAAAAATTCGGCCATGAAGTAGCCTTCTATAACAAATACGGACCCACGGAGGCTACTATTTCCGCCACTTTATTCCATGCTTCCACGAATGTGATCAGTGGTGCAACAGTACCTATCGGCAAACCATTAGGCAATAACAAGGTATATATCTTCAGCAACAGCGGTGCATTGCAACCCATTGGCGTCAGCGGGGAGATCTGTATTGCTGGCTCCGGACTGGCCAGGGGATATCTTCATCAACCAGCGCTTAGTGCTGAAAAATTTGTACCCAACCCCTTCAGTCCGGGAGAGCGCATGTACAGAACAGGTGACCTCGGCAGATGGCTGCCNGATGGCAATATCGAATTTCTGGGCCGCAAGGATGAGCAGCTCAAGATCAGGGGATACCGCATTGAACCTGCTGAAATAGAAAATTGCCTGCAAACCATACCNGGCATTAACAGTGCCGTAGTGACTGCCANGACAAATNAAAGCGGGGAGCATGAACTGGTGGCCTACCTGGCAGCAGACCAACAAGTGGATGTTGCCGTTATCAGAGAACATCTGTCGGCTCAGCTACCTTCCTATATGCTNCCGGATCACTACGTCCAGCTGGAGACCCTGCCACTCAATGTCAATGGCAAAATAGACAAAAAGCAACTACCCGATCCTGAAGGCTTCAGCGTGGCTGGCGGCCTGGAATACATACCACCACGAAATAAGACAGAAGAGCTGCTGGTAAACATCTGGCAGGAGATCCTTGGCAAGGATCGTATCAGCGTGAAGGATAATTTCTTTGATATCGGCGGGCATAGTCTCAAAGCAGTAAAGTTGCAACATTTGTTAAACAGCATTCACGGGTTCAATGTAAAACTCCAGGACATCTACCAGCGCCCCACTGTAGAAGAACTGGCATTAGAACAAACCGCAGATAGTAAACTGTTCGCCTTAAATAAACCGCAACGGGATGACCTGAAGCCTGTTTATTTCATCCCGCCCGTTTTAGGGAATGCGATCCTGTACGGACCACTGGCAGAAAGGTTATCTGACAGTTTTTCCTGCTACGGCTGGCAATACAGGGGGCTGGAAAACGAAGAACCCCTGTACGATTCTATTGAACTGGCGGCACGTGATTGTTATGACCAGATCATTGCTCACCCAACAAAAGGCGAACGGATCATCCTGGGTTATTCTATGGGCGCTGTGATTGCGTATGAGGTGGCCCGGTTGCTGGAAACGCAGGAAGAACCGTTCCGCCTTGTGCTGGTAGACAGACATGTACAGGCAGCGCCCGTGTACTACTCTGAAGCAACAAACAGCATACATACCGCACAGCTGCTTAACAAATACAGGGTGCTGCTAGCTGGTGAACATACCGGGGAAGAACGGCTTGCCGGATTCCTGTCAAACAATCTTAAAATACTGGCTGCATATGCATCAGGGAGTAGCATAAAAAGCAATATATACGCCATTGAAGCTACCGGAACAGAAAACAGGACGCGTATGTCCGAATGGAGCCAATACACGGAAGGAACTGTAAATGTCTCATTCATCGAGGGAGATCACTGGGAACTGTTTTCCAGAAAGCACCTTACAGCAATGGAAAAAATACTCAGATCGCTCATCATCCATTAAAACCAGTCAACTCATTTTATTACAACAAATTAAATCCTTGAATTATGAAAGACAACACCTGGTATCTCAAACCCAACGTAGTAATTGAACCCCTGTTTGAAAGATGGTATGCCTGGGCACATCTGATCTCACCCGCAACAGCTGCCATGAACACGGTAGGCAGGCATCTTAAAATAATGAACTCCTATATACAGTCGGAGCAGATACATGCCGCTGCTGTAAAAAATCCCAAGATGCTTGGGGGCCCATTCATGGATTACAAAGTGCCCCGTGTAGAAGAGATCCGGGAACTCAAGCACCGGACAACTGAAAGGCAAGCTGACCAGATCGCCTTTGCAGCCGCTGTACAGGAACTCGACAAAACACTAAAGGCCCATGCAAAAGGATACTCATTGGAAAGCCTATACGAGAAAGTTCCTGACATCCTGAAAGGATATGTAGAACTGGTATATGATCTTAACAACAACCCCTCTTTCCGTTTCTTTGAGTCACTTCTGTACCAAAGTAAATTCTATAATGAACGTTCTCAGAGCATTGCATTATGGGTAACTGATAACGACGACCGTCCGTTCTGTCTGAGCACACCTAAACTGGATGAGCCTAATGTACTGCATCTCGATATCCCTTTCAGGCATGCCGGCATCGATGTACTGAGCAGGATGAAACGTAAGGCCGGCTCGATCGATGAAATAGCTGCCATACTGGGAGTAAAGGATACAGACCGGGCATTATTCAACACGTTCTTCACGCAACAGGAACACCCCGCGTACAGGAAATATGAAGGAGAACATGTAAGAATGCGCTATTTCGGCCATGCCTGCATTCTAATAGAAACCAAAGATATCAGCATCCTCGTAGATCCACTTATCAGTTACTATGGGTATGAATCAAGTGTGGCACACTTTTCTGATATAGACCTGCCGGATGTTATAGATTATGTACTGATCACGCATAATCACCAGGATCACATCCTGTTTGAAACACTGCTTCCTTTAAGGCACAAAATAAAGAATATCATTGTCCCCCGCACTACCAGCGGCGCGCTGCAAGACCCCAACCTGAAGCTGATGTTCAATAAGATCGGGTTCGATAATATTACCGAAATAGATGAAATGGAAACCATCGAATTCAAGAACTGCGTGATAACAGGTATACCGTTTACGGGAGAACACAGCGATCTGAATGTGAAAGCTAAATCATGTTATCATATAGCAGTAGACAAATTCTCGTTCCTTTTTGTAGCCGATTCAAGGATACTGGAAGCCAAGCTGTATGAGCACATACACCATGTGCTGGGGGATGTTGACGTGATCTTCCTGGGCATGGAGTGTGACGGAGCGCCCTTAACCTGGTTATACGGCCCCTTGCTGACAGAAGATATGCCAAGGGACAAAGACCAGTCGAGAAGGCTTTCTGGATCCGACTTCAGGAAGGGATTGCACCTGATCGACATATTCCATCCCAAAGAAGCCTATGTATACGCAATGGGCATGGAACCCTGGCTGAAGTTCATCAGCAGTATTAAGTATACCGATGAATCTAACCCGATCATCCAGTCAAACCTCCTGGTGGAAGAATGTAAAAACCGGGGAATCATTGCTGAAAGACTGTTTGGTGAAAAAGAGCTTTTGTATGAATCCAATGCAGTTCCTGCCTGATAAGGCGGGAACTGTTCCCATTCCATCCATCGCCTTTTTCAACTACTTAAGCATTAAAAATGAAAAAAGTATTCACGCTGATAATGCCCATGTTCGGCAAACAAAGGCTGGTTAAATATGTACTGCTGGGGATCCTCTCGGGAATACTCAATTTCCTGTTCATTAATTGTGTAACCCGTGTTATAAATCTCATTATATCCGGCTCCCTGACAACCGTTAACAAAGATTACCTTTTAATCGCCGCAGGTATTGTGCTACTGGTGATTGGCACCAGGAGGTTGCTTTCACTTGGGATCATCCGTTCATCACAAAACCTGTTCTGGCGACTGCGGAAGCACATCCTGTCTTTTATCCTCGGGTCTAACTACCAGCAACTGACAGAGAAAAGAAGCAATATACAAACGGCTATATTCAGGGATGTATATGTGCTTACAGACGCATCAATGATCATCATCCAGTTCTTCACTGCAATGATCCTGTCTATAGCCTGCCTGATCTATCTTGCATCTATCTCAATCATACTCTTCGCCATCACATTATTTGTGGCATCGATCGGCATCAGCGTCTACTATGTAAACAATAAAAAGATCAGTTTAAAGTATGAACGGAGCCGCGTCCTGGAGAACAAGTTCCTTGAGCACTTCAACGCCTTACTGCACGGGTTCAAAGAGATCAACATGGATTCCCGTAAGGGTCATGACATTTATGACAGGAAGATAGCCCCGGTGGCAGACGAATCTTTCAAAAACAATATCTCCGCCCATGCAGGATTCCTTACCAACCAGGTCACCGGGCAGATACTCTTCTACCTGCTGATATCGTCTGTACTGCTGGTATTGGGCATTCTGCTGAATATAAAACCTGGTAATATTGTAAGTTTTGTATTCACACTGCTTTACCTGCTGGGTTCTATCGAAACCATTATGGGGGCTCTTCCCGGACTGGCAAGGGCAAAAGTGGCTGCCATTCATTTGCTGAACTTAAAAAAGGAACTGGAAGAAGAGCAAAAAGGGAATCGCATACCTTCCAGGTATATAAGCAAACAGGAATTTGATACTTTGTCAGTCAGCCAGCTGGAATTCAGTTACAAGGATGCCGACAAGAACAAAACCTTCGGAGTGGGTCCTATCAGTTTAGATATCAGGAAGGGAGAAACTATTTTTATATATGGGGGGAACGGCAGCGGTAAGACTACACTTATTCATTCACTGATCGGCATACGGCCTCCAATGGCGGGAGAGATCCTCCTCAACGGCATCCCCGTCACTACCGATAACTACCCCGAGTACCGTACCCTTTTTGCCGTTGTGTTCAGTGACTTTTATCTGTTCAATGATCTGCCGGGTATCAGGAATTTCTCTATGGAAAAATGGGAATATTACCTGCAGCTGTTTGAGCTGGATAACAAAGTTAAGCTGGACGGCCATCAATTTTCTACAATCGACCTTTCTACCGGACAACGAAAACGGCTTGCCCTTATTGCCGCCCTGCTGGAGGAAAAACCTATACTGGTGCTGGATGAATGGGCAGCGGATCAGGATCCCTATTTCAGGAAAAAGTTCTATACCGAGATCCTTCCTGCATTGAAAGAAGAGGGCCTCACCATCATTGGTATCACCCATGATGATAAATACTATCATACTGCAGACAAACTTTATAAAATGGATTATGGAAGACTGACAATAGAAGATGTCACTATTTATTCTGCTGGGTCGCTGTTAAACTAAAATAACACATTAAATGTTAAAAATTGTAAATTGCCGATGAATGGCCAAAATCTAAACACCCATTACCAAGATAACCAACAACTTGTAGCGGCTTCAGTTACGCCAAACAAGCGCTAAACCCTTATCGACCAAAGAACGTATGAAAATCCAAAAAAAGAAGTACTGCGGCCCCGCCTGGAGAACATCAGCAATTATTGTCATCTGCATGTTTACAATCCTTGTAGCGAAGGGAGTAGATCGCTATACTGACAGGCTTGCTATTGTAACAGATACCCTGGTAAAAGGCCAGCTAAGCGGCCTGGTTACTGACCAGCAGGGCGCCCCGATACCTTTTGCTACCGTCTCCCTGCTTTCCTTTCCCGATTCATCTGTAGTAAAGAACGTATTATCAGATACAACAGGGCAATATCACTTCTTCAACGTTCCTTCCGGCAACTACCTTGTTAAGGTTTCTGTGCTTGGATTTACCATTAGCTATTCAAGGCCTGTTAAAATGCAGGCAGAGGAAGGGGTACATGTTGGGCGGTTAACCATGGCTGCATCCGCCACTACCTTGACAGAGATCGAGATCGCCGGCCGCAAAGCCCCCGTGGAAAGGAAAGGCGACCGGTTTATTGTGAATGTGGAAAAGAGCGCAATGGCGTCTGGCAACTCCATTGACCTGCTTAAATCAACGCCATTTGTATCATTATCCGCCTCCAATGAGGTGCAGCTACAAGGCAAGAAAACGATGTTCCTGGTGGATAATAAACCAATCCCTGAAGCCTCTTTACAGGATATCCTCCAGATGATACCTGCAGGAAATATCTCTTCTGTAGAGCTGATCACCAATCCATCCGCCCGGTATGATGCCGCTTATGGGGCCGTTATTAATATCATCACCAAAAAGAAACAAACAGAAGGTATTACCGGCAATGTTCGTTTGGAAGGCGCCCAAGGGAAATACGGACAATATGGAGGCAATAGCAGGATCACTTACAAGAAAAAGAATGTCACGCTTTTTAGGCCTGGGCGCATACACCAGAAGCGACCAGCAATCCGTCAATCTGATGGACCGTGAGTTAAATGCAACAGAAAAACCAGATCTGCTCAAGGAAAATATCACCAGGACCTTCTACCAGAACTTTTATTCATTTCAGGGTGGAACAGATATCAATCTCACTGATAACCAAACCATCGGAGCGCTTGCAACGGCCAGGATAGTACGAAGCGACGGCCTCTTTGCGTCCAGCAATATATTCAGCAAACTGCAGGCGCCTGTTGACTCAATACTATATACCAACAGCCCGCTGGACAACAAAGGAGAGACCTATAACTTTAACCTGAACTACCACCTGCTGGCTGATTCCGGGAAAAACGAACTCACCTTGCTCAGTACATATACACGCTATAACAGCAACTTCTTCCAATATTTTCCTTCAGTACTGGTTGACGGTACCGAAGCTATAATACGTACGCCGGCCATTTACCAGATCACTAATAATACCAATATAAACATTCTTATCGGTCAGGCCGACTATACACATAAATTCCGGCAGCACTGGCAGCTGGAAACGGGCCTGAAATATCAGCGTACAGATTCCAAAAACAGTATTCTTTACGAAGATAACAGCAGCGGACAGTTTGCTGTGGTACCCGGTTACTCCAATAACAATCACCTCAGAGAGGCGATCTATGCGGGTTACGCCATTCTGTCCAAAAACTGGGTAAGCGACAGGCTGCAGGCGGGTTTAAGGGTTGAAAATACGGAAGCGGAATTCATTAATAATTTTAAACAAAACTATCTGAAATTCTTCCCGACCATTAACTACCAGCATGATTTCAGCAAGCAATACAATTTCTCGCTTTCTTACAAGAAAGTGATCAGCCGCGCGCCATATAATGAACTGGTTCCCTACACAATATTTGTTAACCAGTATACCGTATTTACAGGCAACCCTGCGCTTCAGCCACAGTATGACAACATCTTCAGTTTAAATACCCAGTTAAATAAACTGAACATTTCATTTAACTATACCATCATTAAAGGGATGTTCGGTCAATTCCCCATAAAGCAGGATTACAATACCAAGGTGACCTACTTTGCATTGCAAAACCTGGATAATGCACAAGACTTCCATATTGACGTGTTCTACCCGCTTCAGATAACTTCCTGGTGGAGTACACAAAACAGCGGCTCCGTCTTCGGCTATTCAAAAGCAGAGGGTAAGGTGCTCAACCAATCGTTCCGTCTTTCCTCCGACTGGTTTAACATTAAAAGCAGTCACACTTTTAATTTCTCAAAGAACATTAAACTGGAAGTTACCGCTTACTACTATTCTTCACTCACGTCTGAGCTGACCAGTATAGGAGAAGTGGGGAACATAGATGCCGGTTTATTAATAAGTGTGCTGAATAATAAAGGCCAGCTCAGGATCGGTGGTACTGATATCCTGAAACGCAACGTATACTTCTCAGGACAAAGTTTTGAAGTATACCGCTCACGGAAAGACCGGTATGGAGACAGCCGCCGTCTGTCTTTAGGTTTCACCTATAATTTTGGGGAAAACAAAAATAACGACCCGGCCAAGAAAATTAGGTAACAATGAAGCGTTGCAGCGTATACAATAGTTTGTAACGCTGTATGCAGGATTGTTTGTTAAAATCAGTAACAAATAATGAAGTTCAACTTATTCTGTTTCCATTTTGCAGGAGGCAGCAAGTATTCATATAACAGCTATGCCGCTGCAGCTCCGGCCGGTTTAAATATAGTACCCGTTGAGCTGCCGGGCAGAGGCGCCAGGTCAATGGAACAGCCGCTGTCAGATATCTGGCTGATGGTAGACGATATATTTTCCCAGATCAGGCACTCACTTCATACTCCTTACGCTATTTACGGCCATAGCCTGGGTTCTTTGCTAAGCTACCTGGTGACCATCCGGATCAGGCAGGAAGGCCTGAATAATCCGGTGCACCTGTTCGTTTCGGGCAGAGGAGGCCCCTCCATTCCGAGAAAACATCCTCCCACATCAGAATTACCACGTCCTGCATTCATCAGCAAGCTTAAAGAATTGGGCGGCTTTCCTGATGACCTGTTGAACGACGATAACGTAATGAACTTTTTCGAGCCGATTCTAAGATCGGATTTTCGCGGTGTGGAAACATATCAGTATGCAGGTCCCGCGATGCTGGACCTGCCGATCACTGTCATGATCGGCAAGGAGGAAAAAGTAAGCTATGAAGATGCATGCGAATGGAAAAAAGAGACGAGTAACGATGTACAGATAAAGGTGTTTCCCGGCAAACATTTCTTTATTTTCAACTACCCCCGGGAGATCGTCCATATTATTTCCTCCACATTAGGCCTGTCATAGTAAACTCGGCCCGGTGATACACTCTTTGTTAATCCCCTCCAAATCCTTACTTTGTGCCTGAACCATAAACCTAAAGACCTGTGAAAAAGATCGTTATTTTACTCATTATCAGTTGCTCCGCACTGCTGACCCAGGCACAAACACCGACTGCCGTGAACCAGACAGATGCCAAGCAACGCAAACAGGGCCCCTGGATAGAACAGGTAGAGCCGCTGCGCGGAGAGCCCGGTTACAGCTGGGAAGGCTCCTACAAAAACGACCGCAAAGAAGGCGTCTGGAAAAAATACAATGAGATCGGTGATCTGATCGCGGAAGAAACATACCATAACGGCGTACTGGATGGCCCCTGTAAATATTATTATCCCAACGGCAAACTCAGCGCAGCGGGTGTTATGCTGGCGATGGAAATAGAAGGCGAAATTGACACTGTACTGGTCATAGATCCGGTTACGCAGGAAGAGTCCCGGGTGGAAGTTGTACGGAAAGGAAATTCTGTACGAAATGGTGAATGGCGTTTGTACGATGAAGACGGGCACATGATAAAAGAAACGTATAGCCGTGGTGAGATCGTTACGGCAGAGAAAGGCGCTCAGCGCAAATCGAATATAGCACCCCTGCCTCACGAGCTGCAGCAGCAGACGGGAAATAAGCGGAAGAAAAACTAGCTTTTCCCGTCTGCCGCACAGCGGCACTTAATGCTGCTCCTGCTCTTTCTGTTCTTCCAGGTAACGTTTATATGCTTCTTCCGTTATAGCAGCGAGCTGTTTTTTATCTGTCACATCCTGCCCTTCATTAAGCCAGCGTATAAACGTCGGTTCGAAATTGAGCTTTTTCCCGTCCGCCGGCTGGGGGCCGTTCAGCACATATTCCCACTCCTCGTTCTCATCTGTTTTATAACGGTATAATGTGATCCATACTGCAGGCTGATCTTCCAGTTTCACTTTTACACGGGCAAACTGGCCGATCGCTGTTACATCATAATCATCAGATAATATGGAAGCCACATAGCTGCGCCCTATAAGTTCCTGGTTCAGCAAATGCTGGATATGCTTCAGCTGTTTGCGATCCCTGAGATCAGAAATGAACGGCCAGGAGACGTTGTTATTAATGAGGATACTATTCAGCATAATGTCATTCACCGTGATATGCTGACTGATCAAACCGCGGGCGCCGAGGGCGCGCAGCTGCATGGTAGTATCCGTCAGCAGCACACGAAAACCGGGAACAGTGGAACCTGGCATTCCCGGCAAAGCCAGTATATGGCCGATGTTCAGCAGACTGTTTTCCCACATCCAGCTGCTGTCTGCATCCGGCTGCCGGTTTTTCCACCGCGCTATATCGCGGGTAAACAGTCTTTGTAGTCCGGGTACCAGGCGTTCAAGCCCGTAGCGTTCAAACCGGGGAGCAAGCCATGTTGAATCCCAGGCGGAAAATCCTGCAAAGGCCTCCAGCAGGCCGGGCGCATGTTCGGCAGCAGCAACGATTTCAGGCAGGTATCGCTGATAGAGGCTGTCATTCCAGCGGAGGCTGTAATCAAAAACGCCGCCTGTAGCGATACTTTCCTGCAATTGGGTTCCCAGTCGCAGGAAGGTGTGCATAGCAGTATCTGTTCCCAGCGCGCTCAGGAAACGCAGGATACTCCTGCGACGTCCGGGATCGGTGGTTTCGTTGAACAGCTGTCCGGCAGCATGCACGGTGGCGTCATTGGCGTGCTTCTTCAGCGACAGCAGCAGTTTTACTTTAACGTTGTTACTGCCAGTGTCTCCCGGGAAAGGTTGGGTGAGTGCATGAAGCATAACAGGCACTTCTGCACTGTCGGGCGCGAGGTTACGCAGGTAAGCAAAGGCCCCCTGGAATACCGCCGAATCCCTGCTTTGCAGGTCTGCCAGCAGCAGGTCCAGTTTCTTTTGTCCCAGGCGGCGCGCATCGTTTTGCTCCCTTTTACCCGGATGAAAGGAGGCAAAGAATTGCTGCGCATACCCTTTCCCATCCAGCTCTTCGGGGATGATAGCAGAGATGCGGTAGACCGTATGTCCCGCCAGCACTGCTTTGCGGTAAAGACGCAGACCGGTGCGGCGTAGTTTCGTTTCCACTTCCCTGACGGGCAGGCCATCCAATGTATACTGCCGGGATGCAGTTACAATAAGATCGCTGTCGTTACGCTGTAAAAATGTGCGAAAGATACTGTCAGGCGCCTCATAATAGTAACGGTGGTATTTGTCTACCATTACGATATACACGGCGTTAGACAGGGTATCCATGGCCTGGTACTGGTATGTTGCCACGGCCGATGAACTGTCGTACCGCGAGAGGGCGCCACCTTCAAGGGCCACCGGACCCATTACGGAGAAGCTGCTATCCTCCGGCGTAAATGGAACGGAAGGCGCCTGTGACAACAGGGGCAATATGCGGAACTCATCCAGGAAGCGGCGCCAATAACTGCTGTCTGTATGCGCTTTGTCGTACACGCACATCAGGCAATAAGCCAGGTTACCCCTTGGTATAAAGTCAATGCGGGAAACGAAGCCGTTGGCATGTTGCCAGGTAAGCTGGTGGCGGGGCAATCCGCCCTGTTCAGACAGCGAGGAGTCGATCACCTGTATAGTGCTGTCCTTCCCTATCAGCACCTGCTTTAATTCTTCCAACAGCTGCTGATCATTCAGGTTGTAATAGCCTTTATGCATCTTCAGGATGCGAACTACATAAGATACATTGTTAACGCCATCCAGGGAGGTATAGACTTCTTCGGGGCGGCCGCCGTTCCGGCCGCCTATACTGGCGTGATTGGCGTCTGCTGGCAGTATGGCCGAGAAACCGACGGTCCGGACGTGCCAGGGTTTCATATGCCAATTACCGGGTGCACCACGTCGTAAAAGCGTACAGACGTTGAAAAAATCCTTCCGCGCAACGCTGTCTTTCTCCTGTGAGTTGTACATAAACACAAAAACCCTGTTATTGCGGATAAACAGGCGCATATGGAACAACATGTTCTCCCGCAGCATCAACGCTTCAGTACCGGGTATATCACGGTAAATAATGGGATAGGATCGCTGTATGGCCGCATTACCCTGGCTCGCCATATTGGCGATCATGTTATTGACCAGTTCCTGTTTGTCTGCCGCCAGCTGTGCGATGTCCATAAAAAAAGCGAAGCCGGTTTCATCGTTGTTGGTGCCTACATACATTTTACGGTTCATGTTGGGCACCTGGTAAGCGATGGGGATACCGGGAAATACAACGCTGTAACCATCCGCCATCCTGTTCAGGGAATATCCTTTCACGCTGTCAAGCTGCTGGCGTTCACGCCTGGCAACCCCGGTAAAGGTGGCATTCACCGGGGTAACGGTATACCCCTTCTCCCGTAGCAATGCAAGCATCCCTTTTCCGCCTGGTAAATGAGCCACCCCTACGGCGGCAAACACACTGCCTTTGGCAGCCAGCCTGGCAAGATTATCTGCCATTTCTATATTGCGCGGCACCAGTTCGAGATGTGTATCTTCTTCCTCCCAGCTGTCTACCAGTTTCAGGATCTGCTGCAGATCACCTTCATAGTAGTGGTTCACCATTGCATCCAGGTAGTCTACTCTTGATTGGAGGCGCTTGGTCCTGTCTGTGGCATCGCCGGTGCCGCTGGTCTTATATCCGAGAGCCCAGAGAAAAGCTTCCTTCTGGATATCTGATACCTCGGCGCTCATAATATTCAGCTGGTTCTGTATCTTCTCCAGGCTATGCACGGGTTTGTTAAGTCCGATGGCTTTCTGGTACAGCCACGCATCCAGGAATACGTTCTCGGGTTTATGGCCTGGGCGGCTTTCATTTTTCTTCAGCTCCTCCTCTTCCCCGATCAGCAGCTTTTCCAGGAACCATAAACGTTTCAGGCTTAGCTGGTCCAGCGGCGCGCCTGTTTTTTCTTTCACCAGGCTGTCTACGTAGTGGTATTCTTTGTCGCTTAGTAAACGGCGCATATGATTGACCGTATCTTTCAGCGGCCCGTTAGGCGCCAGCATATAGGCCAGCATAGAATCCATGTCTACTTCCATCGCGAAAGATGCAGTGCTGCGCAGGGCCGTTAATACGGAATCGCTGAATTCAAACACCCGCCTGTCTGTCAGGTGCATTGTACCAAAGAGGTAAGAGGGCGCTTGCATGCCGGGAGCATCAATACGCCAGAGTAACTGGTAATCAGGTCTGTTATTATGCTGGGCGCGTAAGAAAGCTGTTTGCATCAACAGGGCTAACAGCAGGCATATGGTACGGGTATAAGTTCCGGTGTCCCTGGTCCGGCGGATAGTATAGGCGAACATGCCATAAAGATAATAAAACCAGTGAAAAGAGGATGCTGCTATAAAACCAGCATCCTCTTTTTTTGCTTATGGAGTCGGTCTTTGCTATTCGTTAATTGATCAGGCAGGCTATGGGTGTGCTGCCAGGATCAGTAGACAGCCCGTTGGCTTCCCGGATCAGCTGGAAGATATGATCGGGCCGCACAACGACATAATTGGTGTTCAGTGAATTGGCAACGTTTTTAAAAGTGGTGGGCGTCACATCCGTCCAGGGTTGCGCCTGTATGATAATAAAACGCGGTGATGTGCCATTCCATCCTGCGGCGGCGGAGGCTAATGTGATCCTTCATGGCCTGTTCACCGGTACAATAGTTACAGGACAGCGCCATACCCGGAAGACTGTTGTTATAGATGGTAAGCCCGCCGCCGGTATTCTGTGCGGTTAAGCCCAGCGTTTGCGGGGCATAGGTAGCGAAGGCTTGTCCGACGTTCTGGTTAATGCCGCCGGTGATCGTGTTCCAGATAGTGATCACCCGTAAACCGGCGCGTTGATTATAGTCCTGTGTTTTGGCAACAAACTGGTTGAGCAGGTTCTGGTTGGGCCAGTTGTTCGGATACGTGTAACCGTAACCGGAAGGACCGGAGATCAGGTTATCATTGTTGGTGGAGGTTTGATGATAGAAATTCAGTGCGCCCGGCATGGCATCCAGCATGGCAGGTGATACGGTCCAGCCAATGGGCACGGAGCCGCGATCAGCATTGTTCCATAGCTTACGCATGAGATGCTCCACATACTGCAGGTTGTCGCCATCACTTAATATAAAGGCCACATAGATCTTATTCTGCAGTGCAGGCTTGGGAGGGATCGGTTTAACGTTCACGGTTCTGGGCATACCGCTGTGAACGGTGAGGTTAGTGGCCCAGTCGCTCGCGATGGTAGTGATACCATAGGTGGAACCTCTCTGCACACCCGGGGCTTCATCGGGCCACCATCCCATATAGTTGGAGCCGGGTGGCATGGAAGATAAAAAGCTGTTCAGCAGCTGGCTTTCAGCGGCATTTTCAGGATCCAGCCAGATCACTGCAGCGCCTAAAGCCGTGGCATATTCGCGCAGGGCGGCTTTATGTATGTCGGGATTCAACCCTATCAAAAGGCGGTGATCCAGGTTAGGCCAGTAAGTATTATACAGTGTCTGGTATACCTGCAGCTTGCTGGTGAACTGATTACGCAGATCAAGCACTACAGGAATATTATACGGTGCGGATGTTAAACGTGACAACAATGTGGGCGATGCGATAAGGGCATTATAATTTTTCGCCAGTACGGTAGCCAGGTTAACGGTGTGGATCTGCGAAGGATCGTATACAATTAAACCGGAAATTTCACTGCGGTATTTTGTAATGAGATCCCATTTGTTGGAATACTCGGTCCAGTTCAGGCCCAGCGATTGCAGCCAGGTATACTGTCCTTCTGCAAAAGCGTCTCCTTCATAGGAGAAGAGCCGGGGCGTTGTTTTGTTCACAATGCCTTTCAGGGAAGCAAACAGGTACATTTCTGCAGAAGAGTTATTCTGCTGCACCGCTACCCAATCTACTTTTGTGTAGGAGGTGCCGCGCCAGAATACACGCAGCTCAATGGACTGATTGTCTGCCGGCATGGTAAAGGGCAGGGTGAAATTAACGTAGTTGGAAGCCACCGGAAACTGCGTGCGGGTAATGGTACGCGCGGCGAGAATCTGCCCGGTGGTAGCGTTCCGTACATCGATGTCCACTACGGGATCATCGTTGGCGGTATTGTTGTCTACCTTCATACGGAATTCGGCTACATTGGGGCCTGCCGGCACATCGGTACTATATGGCCCGTAGATCATATGATCATTCGGCGCATCAATACCGGTTTGACAAAGCCAGCCATCCGTTTCAAGCCTGCCTGTTTTGTGGCTGAGGGCGGAGCCTTCGCCTTCCCAGCGCGTAGACGTTTCACGAAGGATAAAGAGGTCCTGCGTTTGCGCGGGTGCGGGGAAGGAAGGAAGCAGCTGAGCGGATGGCCATGAGATCTGGGCCAGGGTTGGCATAATGAGTAGCAGCAACAAGGGCAATAGTACAGCTACTGTCTTAATGGACAAGGTGTTGGGTTTCAACATAGGTTAAAACTTGTTTGAGTGAACAATAACGTGGGTTTTCAGTAACAAATTACGGATTAAAATCGGGAAAATAAAGAAGGTGTAAACGAGGTTTTACATCACCATTGCCTCTGCTCCATACATGCGCCGGATAGCTGCGTTTTCAGCTAAAGGGATGCCAGCAAATATTTAACAAAACGGATTTTCTGCTTAATGCCAAAGGTTGTATCTTCATCCCACCTTACTTAATGAATCTCCCCTTGTTACTACCCCACTGGAAGCCTGTGCTTTTTAATTAACCTCAAAAACATCACACATGGAGAAAGCAACAAGCACAGCATTACCTGCTGTAAATCCTAACAAGGCATTGTGGGAAAAAGGCGACTTTACACGTATTGCTGCCACCATGCGCGAAAGCGGTATGGCGCTCGTGCGCAAATTGGGCATCAGCGCCGGTATGGATGTACTGGACCTGGGTTGCGGTGACGGCACTACTGCTATTCCTGCAGCGCGGCTTGGCGCAAATGTAACAGGCGTTGACATTGCAGCCAATCTTGTAGCGGCGGGAAACATACGCGCGCAGGTAGAAGCTCTCAGCAACATTTATTTCAGGGAAGGCGATGCTACCAACCTGGAAGAAATCAGTGACGCCAGTTTTGACCTGGTAATTAGCATCTTCGGCGCCATGTTTGCACCAAGGCCGTTTGATGTGGCAGAAGAAATGGTAAGAGTGACCCGCCCCGGCGGCCGTATTGTAATGGGCAACTGGATACCCAATGATCCCACACTGGTAGCACAGATTTTGAAGATCAGCGCCGCTTACACACCGCCGCCACCGGAAGGATTTGTAAGCCCAATGCTATGGGGAGTAGAAAGCCATGTAACTGAACGCTTTGGTGAAGCCGGTATTCCTGCGGAGCGTATTTCCTTTGAAAGAGATACATATACTTTCAATGCTCCCTTTTCTCCCGCTGAACTGGTTGCCATATTCAGGAAGTACTATGGCCCTACCATGAACGCCTTTGAAGCAGCTGAATACAACGGACAGGACGCCGCACTGCAAAATGAGCTGGAAACTTTATTCAACCGTGAGAACAGGAGCAATGATCCAGGTAAAACAACTATCCCGGCCACCTTTCTGCTGGTAACCGTGCAACGCTGATGCGGCTGCGCATATCCAATGCATACCGGGCAGCTACCTTTGTTTTATCAAACCCCAAAGCGGTGCTGTGAGCGCGCCATAGTCATCGCTTATTGTTTATTAAATCAAATGCTCCGATTTATGTTAAAATCAAAGATCTATCAGCAGATAGACAATGTTGCCAACAATGGTACACCAGGACACTTAAGCAGGCCCGGAAATGCAGCCTCAATCGCCATTATTGATAACCGCGAACTGGCCAATACAGATGGTGTTGTACAACTATCCGGTTTCGGCAGGATCTATGATATTGATCCCGCCGCTTCCACTGAAGATGACCTGGTAATGGTACTGGGTACTGAAAAGGATCTGCAGCGCGAGGTAGTATTATTCGACAAAGTATTTACTGCCGATACCACTTTCCGGATGGATGTTCAGTTCCATCTGCAGGGACAGGCGTACCAGGGTGTATCCACCGTTTCCTTTTCTACAGGAGAAGTGGTGACCCGGTCTTTTGATGTGGCCGACTGCGGCAGTAATAACTTTACCGCTATCCAGTTCAGGAATACCAAGCTGTCTGACAGCAGTGTCAAAACTGCCATCAGCATGTTCAACGTCTTCCTGTTTCAATAGTGAGTTGTGACGTGTTGTTGAAAAAAGGGGCCGGTCTTCCGATCGGCCCCTTTTCCTATATTATAACGGTTACCATGTAAAATATTATTCCTATCTTAAAGCGACGCTTTGTTCCGGGCATTTTTTGCCAGCCTCCAAACCCGACAGTTATGAAAACAGCAAATTTGTTACACCTATGCATATTCCTGGCCCTTGGATTCATCCATGCCTGTAAAGCACAAAAAGCGGATACCGATATGGTTCCGGACAAAACAGGGCGTACACCGCGTACGGAAAGCGCCTCCCCTATTTTCAACAACCCGCTTTCCTCGGCCGACAATGGCAGCTACTATGATCCCTGGGTGATCCGGGTGAACGGCTTTTACTACTATTGCGGATCTGACGGCGGCCGCTTATGGATCACTAAATCAGCTACCCTGCAGGACCTCCTGCTACAGGCCAAAACCTATATTTTTACGCCTCCCGGCGGCACCATGTATTCTTCCAACCTCTGGGCGCCGGAGCTGCATTATCGCAGCGGCAGGTGGTATGTTTACTTTGCTGCTGATGACGGCAATAATGCCAATCACCGGATGTATGTGCTGGAAGGCGGCACGAATGCCAACGATCCCCTTGCGGGCGCTTATAACTTTAAAGCAAAGTTAAGCGCCACTACCGACCGCTGGGCCATTGATGGCTCCCCGTTCGACTTCAACGGCCAGCAATATTTTGTATGGTCCGGCTGGGAAGGCACTACCAATGTTTCGCAGTATATCTACATTGCCCGGATGAGCAATCCTTATACGATTTCGGGCGAAAGAGTAGAAATATCCCGGCCAGACTACGCCTGGGAAAAAGTTGGTTCGCCCACCGTCAACGAGGGCCCTACCCCGCTTATCAGCGGCAATACGGTGAATATTATTTACTCCGCCAGCGGCAGCTGGACCAATGACTATTGCCTGGGCCGTCTTACCTGCACCAATGGCGACCTCATGTCCAAATCCTCCTGGAACAAACCCCCAACCGCCGCCTTCTCCAGGTTCGGCAATGTATATGGCCCGGGGCATGCCTCATTTGTCAAATCGCCGGATAACATCCAGTGGTGGATCGTGTATCATGCTGCCAACAGCGATGGCTCCGGGTGGAACAGAAGGGTGATGGCCCAGCAGTTCTCCTGGGATGGTAACATTCCTTACTTCGGGTATCCTATTGAGAAAGGTATCCCTGTTCCGTCCCCTTCCGTTGGGCCCGGCTACGCCATGCCAATCGCAGATGGTGTTTATAAGATCAAGTCCAAAGTAACTTCGCAATGCGTGGACGTTCCCAGCGGAACCAGTACACCTGGCGTACAGATACAGCAATGGACGGATAACAACAACGTTGCGCAGAAATGGAATTTTATACAACCTGGGAAATGGTTATTATAAAATAAAGTCGGTTGCCTCCAACCTGAACCTGGATAATGCAGGCGGCTCGCTTAATGCCGGCAATATCCTTATCCAATGGAATGACAACAATAATATAGCACAGCACTGGCGGGTGCAGGATATGGGCAACGGGTACTTTAAGATCATCAACCGCAGAAGCCTGATGGCGTTGAATGTTCCCTACAGCAACCAGACTCCCGGCACCAAACTGGAACAGTGGTATGAAAATCAGTATGATGCGGAATTGTGGCAGATCATCCCCTGAGCACGATATCCACGAGCTGCAAAACAGTATCTTTAACGGTGATACACAGGCATTTAAAACATTATACAACCGCTACTGCACTCCCCTGCTGCAGCTGGCCCTCGCCATTGTACACAACAGGGAAATGGCGGAAGAAATAGTAGCAGACGTTTTTATTGCCGTATGGCGAAAAAGAAATGACCTTCCGCAGGTCAGCAACCTCAAATGGTACCTCTACGCCGCCACCCGCAACATTGCGTTGAATTACGTGCGAAAATATGCGCGTAAGAAAACACTGCATATTGATGAAGTACATTTACCCGAATATACAATAAACCCCGAAGCACAACTTATCAGCAATGAACTGGTGCGGCATATCAATATAGCTATCAGTGAGCTGCCGCCGCAGTGCCGCCTTATCTTTAAACTGGTGAAAGAAGACGGTCTCAAATACCGGGAAGTAGCTGATCTGCTGAATATCTCCATAAAAACCGTGGAAAACCAGGTAGGCATTGCACTCAAAAAACTGACCCGGATGAAAGCAATCCTGGTTACAACGCTGCCCGGCCATCAATAAGCCGCTTTCCCAAAAAAAATCTCCACCCCTTTTGGGGGTATTTTTTGCTGCCTGTTGTCTTACACCCTGAGCGCTCCTTAACAATCATTTAAATAATATTATGAGCAAAGACCGTATATGGATATTACTCGGGAAGCAGCTGAGTGGCGATATTGCTGCTGCCGAACAGGCGGAGCTGGAAGCATTGCTGAAAGAGGATCCGGAGGCAGCTGCTTCCGGCGAACTGGCCGCCAGTATCTGGCAGACGCCCCTGCAGGATGTAAACGCTGCTGACGGCCACCAGGAGCGGATATGGGAAACGCTCAGCCCCCAACTTCAACAGCGGCGGCATACACCTATTGTACGCAGGCTGGTGACAGCGGCGGCTGCGGCGGCGGTACTGGCAGCAACATGGGCGGGCTGGATACTGTTACGCCCAACTGCACCGGTATTGCAGCAATTGTCTTCTGCGCCCGGCGGAAAATCAAAAGTGGCGCTGCCCGATGGCTCCATTGTATGGCTCAACCGCAATACCCGGCTCTATTATGAAAAGAACGGGTTTGGTAAACAGCACCGGGAAATTACACTCAATGGTGAAGCCTTTTTTGATATTGCCAGAAGCGAAGGCGTCCCTTTTATTATCCATGCAGGGGAAGTGAATATCCGGGTACTTGGCACCGCATTCAATGTGAAAGCTTATGCTGGCGATAGTGCCGTGTTCACTACCCTGGTCCGCGGAAAAATTGCAGTGTCATTCCAGGAGAAAACCGTAGTAATGCGCCCCGAAGAAAAACTAACCGTACCGCTCAGCGGACAGGCCGGCGCCTTTGAGCAGGCACACCCCCAAAAAGACAGCAGTGGGCAGCTTCCTGAAACGTCCTGGCTGAATAATAAACTGGCATTTGACAACAACAGCTTTGGCGAACTGGCAGCGATGATGAGCCAGTGGTACGGCGTCACTTTCCATTTTGAATCGGCAGCACTGCAGCAACTGCGGTTCTCCGGCATCATTGATACAGAATCAATAGACGAGGCATTGAAAATGCTGCAGCTTTCCCGTCCCTTCCGGTACCGGATCAGTGGAGAAGCAGTATACATCAGTAACTGACCGTATTCCTTATTTCAAAAACAAAGGCTATGACATAAAAATACCAGACCACCATTTACTTTACTTTCCATCACCCTTTATCACTCCATGTTATGAAAATAATGATCCTATGGGCTTTACTGTTCACCGGCGTTATGCCCATATACGCCAACTCTGCCATCCAGGAAAAGATCAGCATCTCCCTGGATAAAGTCAGCATTAAAACAGTACTGAAAACCATCCAGCAAAAAAGCCGCTACCGGTTGATCTACAACGACGACATTCTTCCGGAAAAGCCGCCTGTTTCTATCCATGCAGAAAACGCCACGGTAGAACAGCTGCTGTCCCAAACATTTGCCGGCACCCCATTGCGCTACACGGTAATGAGTAACAACGCCATTGTAATTGCATCCGGTCCTGTAAACGTTGCCAGGATAAGCGGCATTGTGAAAAACGAACATGGCGATCCGCTCATTGGTGTATCTGTAAAAATAAAAGGCACCAATATCGGCACCATGACCAATGAAAACGGCCGGTTCGAACTGCAGGCCAGCACCGGGGTAATACTGGTATTCAGCTATGTGGGTTATGAACAAACGGAAATAGTGAGCACTGCCGAACCTATCAACATTGTTTTGAAAGAAAGCGCCAGCGGTTTAAATGAAGTTGTAGTGGTGGGGTACGGCACACAGAAAAAAACTTCTTCTACCGCTTCCGTTGCGGCGGTACAGGGAAAAGAGCTGGCAAAGTCGCCCGTTACCAACATCTCCAATTCGCTTGCCGGAAATGTTTCGGGCATCAGCATGCGCCCTAACGGCGGGCAACCCGGCATGGATAATCCTGACATACACATCAGGGGCATTGCCACTACAGGCAACAATTCGCCGCTGATAGTAGTAGATGGCATCATCCGCAATAACATCAACGAGATATCGCCCAGCTCCATTGCGTCTGTTACCGTACTGAAAGACGCCGCTGCAGTAGCCCCTTATGGATTAGGCGGCGCCAACGGCGTAATTCTCATTACCACCAAACGCGGACAAACAGGCAAGCCTTCCTTATCACTGAACGCCTACTATGGTTTTCAAACGCCTACCTATTACCCCAAAATGCTGAACGCACAGGATTATATGCGCCTGCGCAATGAAGCTTATATGAACGAGAATCCCGGCGGTACACAACAACCTTTCAGCGATGAGCTCATTAATACGTATGCTGATCTCAACGCTAAAGATCCGGACAGATATCCTATCAGCAATACGAAAGACCTGGTACGCATGCACGCACCCATTCAAAACTATAACCTGCAGCTAAGCGGCGGCAACCAGGTTGTAAGATATTATGCGGGTCTCGGTTTCCTTAAACAGGATGGTATGTTTAACCCGGTCAACTACAGGCGATACGACTATAATGTAAATATGGAAGTAAGCGCGACTCCTACCACTACCGTGTCCCTGGCTCTCATCGGCGCCATTGAAAATACCAACAGCGTAGATGCCGCCACCACACCCGGACAGCTTTTCCGCAGCGCATACAAGCTGATACCCATCACCAATCTTTACTACAGTAACGGCCTTTGGGGCGAGTTTGCGGGCAACACCCCGGTAGGTATCCTGAAGGCAGGCTACTCTCACCGCAAAGCCACTTCCCTGCTGACTACCCTTGCCGTGGAACAGCAACTGCCTTTCATTAAAGGGCTCAGCATTAAAGGCACCTTCAGCTATGACCCCAATGATTTTACGGTGAAGGGTTGGCACACACCATTCTATTTTTATTCACAGAATACCGCCACTAACCCTTACACCTATACTAAACAGATCTCCACTTCCGAAGGAAGCGCTGCCCCGTATACCTGGCTGAACCAGGAATACTCCAAAAACCAGTTCTTTACCTACCAGGGATATCTCAACTATCACAACACCTTTGGTAAACACGATTTCACCGGGCTGGTGGTAGCTGAAGCCCGTAAGAATGACTCCACCGGCTTTTCTGCCCGGCGTAATAATTTTGCGGTAGACATTGACGAGCTGGGGATGGGCAGCTCCAACAAAAATGATTTCGACAACAATGGCTCCACGATCACCGGCAGCCAGCTCGGTTTTGTATACCGCGTAGGTTATGTGTACGATCAGAAATATCTGTTTGAGGCAGCCGGCCGCTATGATGGTCACTACTACTTTGCTCCGGGCAAACGCTGGGGTTATTTCCCCGCCTTCTCTGCAGGATGGGTTATTTCTGAAGAGAGCTTCATAAAAGACCATCCCTCTGCACTGAACTACCTGAAATTAAGGGGCTCATGGGGTAAATCAGGCAACCTGGCCGGGGCTGCCTTCCAGTACCTCAATGGTTACAATTTATACGGCAATGCCTATGCTTATGGTAACGGCAATATGGTACAGGGATCCAACATCACCCGCGAAGCCAATCCCAATATCACCTGGGAAATTTCCACCAAAACAGATATAGGGATAGACGCTACCTTCTGGAGAGGCCTGCTTTCTCTGGAGATAGATTACTTCCATGAAAAAAGGACCGGCATGCTGCTGCCGCCTGCAGTAACCGTACCCGTAGAATATGGCCTGGATCTGTCTGACGAAAACGAAGGCGTCATGGAAAACAACGGCATTGATATTTCCGTTCGCAGCAGCCATCGCTTCAACAATGGTTTACAGCTGAACCTGAACGGTAATTTCAGCTATGCCAGAAATAAAATGATCCAGGTATTTGAAACCGCTGCCACAAGAGACAATCCCAATCGCAGCAGAACCGGAAGACCCATTGGCACGCAATTCGGCTATCATGCACTGGGACTGTTCTCGCTGGAGGATGATAAGAACAACGATGGTGTGATCAACAGCCAGGACGGATACAACGTTACCCAGTTTGGCGTATTGCATCCCGGCGATATCCGCTATGCAGACATCGGCGGCCCCGATGGAAAGCCCGATGGCAAAATAGACTCCTATGATGAAACGGTGATCGGTAACCCGGTGTATCCTTTCATTACCTATGGCTTTACGCCCAGCGCATCCTGGAAGGGATTTGACCTGAGCTTATTTTTCCAGGGATCTGCGCTCGCAAGCCTGAACTTCCGTGGTTTCCAGACAGTGCCCTTTAACAACAACAATAGTAATTCCGCGTATGAATACTATAATAACCACTGGACGCCCGGCACACCTGATGCCAGGTACCCGCGTGCCAACCAGTCGCCTTACGCCAATAACACACAGAACTCGGATTTCTGGATGATGAAAACAGGTTATCTCCGTTTAAAAACAGCCGTGCTGGGATACACGCTTCCCGCCCATATTTCAAATGTGATGAAGATGCAGAGCGTCCGTTGTTATGTATCCGGACAAAACCTGCTCACCTTCAGCAAAATGAAATTTATGGACCCGGAAGTAGGCTATACAGACCTTGAAACAGCCTATCCCAACCAGAAGGTGTTTGTGTTTGGATTAAATGTCACTTTTTAGATTCATCCTGTAAAAATAGTATACCATGACACGATTCATACCGCTGTTGCTGCTTGCTATACTGGCGCTCAGCATCCTGTCCTGCAAAAAAGAATTCCTGGAAAATACCGATAAGACAAAGCTCACTGACGAAATGCAGTGGAGCACAGAAGGGAATGCCGATCTTTTCCTGAACGATATCTACAGCGCATTGCCCAATTACTGGAACCAGCCGGAAAACCTGGATAATTTCACAGACGACAACGACGCCGGTTTCTATTATACTTCCTACAACTGGAAACAGGGCATTATAGAAGCCTCCTCCAACGACTATACGGTATGGGGCGGCATTACCGGTTCTGCAGATCTGACCAACTGGACCACCACTTTCACCAACATCCGCAAATGCAATACATTCATCACAGAAGTGCGTAAAAACGCGCAGAATTTCTCCCCGGAATGGCTGAACAAACGGCTGGACGAAGCCCGGTTTCTCCGCGCCTTTTTTTACAGCGAGCTATGGATGCATATTGGCGGCCTACCCATAATTACCACGCCCGGCGACCGGCGCACCATGGATAGCGCCGCGCTCTATCTTCCCAGGAGCACTTTTGCAGAAACAACAGACTTTATCACCACGCAACTGGATTCCGTTGCCAAAGGCGGCAACCTGCCGCCTAAATATAACAAAGGTGATGCAGATGCAGGGCGGGCTACGCTGGGCGCCGCGCTGGCCTTAAAAGGCTGGGTGGAACTATACGCCGCCAGCCCGGCATTCAATGCCGCACAACCGGCAGCAGGCAATGACCCTGCCAGGGTAGCCGGTTACAATAACTTCGATGCCCAGCGCTGGGCAAAATCTGCCGCTACATTCAGGGAGTTCATTGATCTTTATGGTAACGGCAAAGCATACGAACTGTTTCCTGATCCTTCCGCCATCTGGTATGAAGCCAATGAATATCATTCGGAAGTGGTGTGGGACCGACAGGTAGTTGCCAACACCATGGGATCATCCTTTGAACAATATGGCGGCCCGGTGTGGATTAACGGGGCCTATTACACCTGGGGCAACTACTGCCCCACACAGGAACTGGTGGACCAGTTCTTTATGGCCAACGGGAAGCCCATTACCGACCCTGGCTCCGGCTATGATCCGCAGCATCCCTATGTGGGCCGTGAAAAACGCTTTTACGACTGGATCGTATATGACGGTGCGCCTTATAAAATGACCTGGATGGACAAAGGCGACACCATATACACCCGCATTGATAAAGTACGCCCTTCCAAGAACCAGATCGACTTTGGGACGGATGATGTAGGCAATACGGGCTATTATTTTAAGAAGAAACTGAACCCCCTGGTAAGACCAGGTGGCGGCGCCGTAAGCGGGGCTAATTTTATTTACTACCGCTATGCGGAGGTGTTGCTGGGATATGCAGAAGCACAGAACGAAGCAGTGGGGCCGGATGCCAGTGTGTATAATGCCATTAACCAGGTGCGCAGAAGAGCCGGTTTACCCGACCTGGCGCCGGGTCTCTCACAGGCGGAGATGCGGAACGCTGTTTACCAGGAAAGAAGAGTGGAGCTCTGTTTTGAGAACAAAAGATTTTATGACATCATCCGCTGGAAAACCGCCAGTACTGTGATGAATGTGGACAAGCACGCTATGAAGATCTCGAATACATCGCCCAATGATAATGCAGGGGTGTGGAAATATGAGATTGTAGCCGCTGAACCATCCGCATGTGTTTACGCAGAAAATGTACCTGAACCCCGTACCGCAGGATGTGATAGACAGGAACCCGAGGATTGTGCAGAACCCGGGGTACTAAGTAAGGGTGGTTGATTAAAAAGTTGCAGGAAGTTTCCTGCAACTTTTTTTAAAACCTACTTGCTTTCAAACCTTTTAGCCGCTTCCGGCGTAACAGGAGTGAAAAAGTTAACCAGGTTCCCATCAGGGTCGCGGAATAACAGCGACCTGTTTCCCCAGGGCATTGTTGTTGGCGCCTGCACAATGTAGGGCTGCAGGAATTCAGCCAGCCGCTCATAGTCGCGGTCAACATCCTCCGCCTTAAATTCGACAATGGCTGTTCTGTTTTCAGCGGCTTTGGCAACCTGGTCGCCCCCGAAAGCCTGCAGGGTTTTGGTGCTTCCTATGGCCAAAACAGCGGTATTGGTCTGGAGCTCTGCAAATTCAGGCGAGTAAAACCTGAACGATAAGCCGGTGACATGTGCATAAAATTCGGTTAAGCGCTGAATGTCGGCCGTAATGATCCTAACGGAAAGGAGTTGCATGATTCGTTTTTTACCTCGTTTAAAAATTGTAATGACGTGTACGCCCGCCTTACAGGAACTGTCCCTGCAAAATTGTATAGGGGTTGTGACAACAGTATGTCAGCAGGCTATCTTAACAAAATATTATTAGGAAAAAAGACCGTACGGTCTTAACTTTGCCCCGTCATGAACAAAGGATACCATCATCGGCATTTTCAGCACATCAGTGAGCGAGGTAGTGGAAATAAACCAGCCGGCTGCTGGTGGTATTCAGATGCTTTATGAAAAGGACCAAATTTTTATTATCCAAAAACGGACCGTTCGGTCTTAAATGAACAACCATTATGAAAGTCATTCAATTTACTGAGTATGGCGCTTATGATCAGCTGAAGCTTACAACACTTCCGGAACCTGCCTTAAGCGGCAGCCAGCTGCTGGTGAAGGTAACTTTTGCCGCAGTGAACCCGGTGGATAATACTATACGTAAGGGGCTGATACCACAGGCTAAAAAACCGCCCATGATACTGGGTAATGAAGCCGCCGGTATTGTGGTGAAGGGCAATGCAGACTTCCCCGCCGGTACGCGGGTGATCATCTCAGGTTTCACCGCACAGGGTACCGTGCGCGGTATTACCACGGATGGCGCCTGGCAGGAATACCTGGCCGTTGAACCGTCTGAACTCGTAAAAACGCCGGATACACTTACTGATGAAGAAGCAGCGGCAGCGTTTGGGGGCTTCTTTTCCGCTATGGCCTGTTTAAACAGGGCAGAGTTTGCACCCGGCAAATCCGTGTTGTCGCTGGGCGTGGGTGGTTCTGTTGGTAATGCGGGTGTGCAACTGGCAACCGCGCTGGGCGCATCACTGGTGATCACTACCGCCGGATCAGCTGCAAAGGCTAAAATTGCGGAAGACGCAGGTTATACCAACGTGATCAACCTGGAAAAAGAAAGCATCCGGGAAGGCGTAATGCGGATCACCGGCGGCAAAGGTGTTGACATTGTGCTGGACAGCATTGGCGGCCAGCTGACCGGCGATGCTATCAGTTCACTGGCACGGAGCGGTATTATCGTCAACATCGGTTACTCAGCAGGCACGCAGTTTACGGCCAACATCACCGATTTTGTATGGAAAGGATTACAGATGCGCGGGCAAAGCCTGTCTGGCTGGTTCACGAACGAACAGCAGCAGGCAGTATGGGGTCAGCTGTTAACCCTCTTCAGCAAAGGCGCCATCAAACCTATCGTAGCCAGGATCTTTAAGGCAGACGAAGCGCCCGCTGCGCAGCAATTCCTGATAGAAGACCGTCCCTTTGGTAAAGTGCTGCTGCAGTTTTAACATTTCCTTATATGGGTTCCGGCATTTAGGTTACAATTGTCCATGATTCGGTTAACTGCAGCAAATGGTGATTGCTGAAATTTGTATAACAATAAGATCATTGAATTTTAAATGTTAACAAATGGAATCAGTAACCAATAAGCAGCCCGTTGCGCTGGTCACAGGGGCCAACCAGGGCGTAGGTAATGAGATTGCAAAGGCGCTTGCAGCTAACGGATATATTGTATATGTGGGATCGCGTAACCTGGCCAATGGTGAAAAGGCGGCGGCCGATATTGGCCCCGCTGCACATGCCATCCAGCTGGATGTTACAAAGCAGCCGGACATCCAGGCAGCGGCGGCACGCATAGAAAAGGAACAGGGACGCCTTGATCTGCTGGTAAACAATGCCGGCATCTCCCATGCGGGTAAGCCGGGGCGCACGCTCGAAGAAATAACCGAGGCCAGCCGTCCCAGCGTTGCCTCCCTGGATGAAATAAAAACCGTTTGGGAAACGAATGTATTTGGTGTGATTGCCGTTACCCAGGCCATGCTGCCGCTGCTGAGAAAATCATCCGCAGCGCGCATTGTGAATGTATCCAGCGCGCTTGGCTCACTAACCTGGATGTCTGATCCGGCCTGCTGGTCGAGAGAACATTACGGTGTTGTTTACGGCGCATCCAAGACGGCACTCAACGCCGTTACCGTTGCTTTTGCCATAGAACTGGAGAAGGAAAACATAAAGGTACATGCCACCAGTCCCGGCTTTACCGCCACCGCGCTGAACAATTTCCAGGGTACCGACAGCCTCGAAACCGGCGCACGAGAACCGGTGCGCGTGGCCCTGGCCAACGATATTCCCACCGGCAGCTTTACAGGTCCCAACGGACCGCTGGCCTGGTAGTGCAGCCATTATTTTGCCAGGATAAGTAAACTACAATAAATTGTGACCGGTGCAGTATCAGTCGCCGGTCACAGTTATTATCTTTGAATGTGAAATGTGAAATGTTATGATCAGCAAACTTGACTCGATCCCCGAAATGCACCGGATGCTGGGATTGCCGGGACCTGTTCATCCTTTGATCAGTTTATTGGATATGACGAATAATATAGTGGATCTGACCCGTCTGCCCGCCAGTTATGTAACCGGCTTTTACAAGGTTACGTTCGTTACCAAAGTATCGGGACAATTCAGGTATGGACAAAGCTATTATGACTTTGACGAGGGCACAATGCTGTTCACCGCCCCTAACCAGGTAATAGCCAATACAAACAGCTACAGGGGAACCAAGGGTTACTCCCTGATCATACACCCCGACTTTCTGCAGGGGCACCCCATCGCCAGGAAAATAAAACAGTATGGTTTTTTCTCTTATGCCAGCAATGAGGCCCTGCACCTGTCTGATAAGGAAAAACAGACCATCCTTTCACTTTACCAGATCATCGGCGATGAATTAAACAGCAGCATTGACGAAGTCAGCCATGAGCTGGTGATTGCCCAGCTCGAACTGCTGCTGAGTTATGCCAAGCGTTTTTATAAACGCCAGTTCCTGACCCGCCAGGTGGTAACCGGCAACCTGCTGGAACAGCTGGAAACAATACTCAGTAAATTTTTCGAAGAGGACAAAGCCCTTAGCCAGGGCGTTCCTACGGTACAATACCTGGCGGAGCAACTCAACTATACTCCCAATTATTTAAGCGATATGCTGCGATCACTTACGGGGCTGAATGCACAGCAGCACATTCATCAGCAACTGATTGAAAGATCCAAGGACTTGCTGTCGGGAACCAATATGTCTGTCAGTGAAGTGGCTTACCAGTTAGGCTTTGAGCATCCGCAGTCTTTCAGCAGGTTGTTCAAGATCAAAACCAGTATGACGCCTGCTGCATTCCGGCAGCGATTTACAGCATGAGCAGATTGTTCTGAAGATCCATCACGCCCACTCCGTAGGCGCCTTGCCGAATTTCTTCTTAAAGGAGTATGAAAAATGAGAAAGGCTTTCAAACCCCAGGCTGAGATAAAAAGCAGATGGCTTTTTGTCTTTCTCGATCAGGTGCCGCGCTTCTGCCAGGCGTCGTTCCAGTAACCATTGCCGCGGCGCCATCCCGAATATTTTCTGGAAATCACGTTTAAAGCCTGCCAGGCTTCTTCCCGTGAGCTGTGCAAATTGTTCAACAGGAATATTGTAATGGAAATTGCTGAGCATAAATTTTTCCAGGTCCATTTTGTGAGGCTCCGAAAAGTCGAATAAAAAACTGCTGAGCTGGGGCATGGTATGTAAAAGGAGGTATACGGCCTCCCTTACCTTCAGCTTACCCACGGCATTGGTTATTTTCGCTTCCGGATGGCGGACATAGGGAAGTACGGACTGAAAGTATGCATGCAAAAAATCGTTCGGCGGCAAAAGAATATTAGCGGGACCCGTATATTTTTGCCCGCACGCTATCTGCTCTTCCAGGGCAATCTCCCTTAGCAGGTCTTCCTTCAGCCTGATAACGATGGTTTGATAGTCCTCCCCTTCCAGGGGGATTTTGGTAAGTTCACCCAGCTGGTATTTCTGTATCAGCAGCATCTGGCCGCTGGTCATGGACACCTTCTCTTCCGTGGTTTCCAGGGCAAAACGCCCGGAAACCTGTAAGACGAGGGTATTATGCTCCATGAATGCCACCTTTTCCTTTCTTTCGGTGGTAAGGAAGGAGTAAAATATGACCCCCGGGATGATCTGAGTGGGATTTTTCATTGTACAAAGGTATAAAACCTGTAAAGTTCAGGTGCAATATCATTAACGCTGCAGGTAAGTACCTCCCAATATAGCGTTTGGTGAAAATTGCGTATGCAGTGTGTTTAACTCTTCAGGAGTAAACTGCAGCTCCATGGCCTGCATGTTTTCGGGCAGCCGTGTTCTGCGGCTCATACTTACCAGCGGCATGATATGATCTCCCTGTGCATTTACCCAGGCAATGGCCAGCTGTGTTGGTGAGCAGCCCTTTTCTTTTGCCATTTGTTTCAGTATCGCTACTTTTTCCAGGTTCTTTACCAGGTTCTCTCCCTGGAAACGTGAGAAGTGGCTGCGGTAATCATCAGCAGGAAGCGGCGCTTTCAGGTCGCCGGTGAGCAGTCCTTCCGCCGTATTGGCAAATGCTACAACACCGATGCCCAGTTCTTTGGCAGCCGGCAGCAGGTCGCTCTCTATCTGGCGGTCTGCCAGTGAATAGCCTATTTCCAGTGCAGCTACCGGATGAACGCTATGGGCCTTGCGCAGCTGATCAGCAGTGATTTCAGAAACGCCCAGGTAACGTACTTTTCCTTCTTTGATCAAATCGGCTACGGTTCCAATGACGTCTTCCACGGGCACACTGTTGTCCATTCTGCAGGGCTGGTAAAGATCTATGGTATCTATACCCAGGCGAACCAGGGAATAGTTGATAAAGTTCTTAATGGAATTGGGACGCAGATCCAGTCCCAGCCATTGGTTATTATAGAATATCGCGCCGAATTTGACACTGATGAAAGCCTGGTCCCTTCTTCCCTTGATCGCTCTGCCTACCAGCATTTCATTGTGTCCGTGACCATAAAAATCACCTGTATTCAGGAAGTTGATACCGTTGTCTAACGCCATGTGGATGGTAGCGATACTTTCGTTCTCATCAGTGGCTCTGTTACCCCAAACCGGGGACATGCGCATACAACCTAATCCGAGTTTAGATACCAGCGGGCCGTTCTTGCCAAGGGCTATCTTTGTTATTGTTGACATTGTCGTTATGTTTTTGATTAACGATACAAAGATCAACCATTATACCTTGTGGCCGTTTTCCTCCATAGCTCAATTTACTTTCGTTCACGGCTCACTGCCGGTAACGATATAAACTGCCTGCAGCTACCTGGCATTCTTTTTCAATGCGGCTATGGCTGCTTCCAGTACCGTATCCTTCCCTTTCCTCAGATCAGCAACCGCAGGCTTTACCAGGATGTCTGGCTGGACGCCTGCTCCTATAAACTCTTTTCCGTCGGGATACAGATCATGTTTGGAGCAAACCCTTGCACTGCCGCCTCCCGGGAGGGCAAAAAACATGGGTTGCCCGGTGCTTCCGCCGGTGGGCTCGCCAATGATCAGGCCACGATCCATACCATCAAAAGCCACGGCAAAATCTTCGGCGGCGGAGAATGTGCGGGGACTGGTGAGCACCACCACCGGTTTACTGTAGTAGTGTTTTTTGTCAGGGTCTACATAACTATCGCCGTAGCCATACCTCCCTTCGGGGGATCCCCAGGCCCTGTAGGCAGGTCGATAGTCGCGGGTGTACCAGCTGCTGGTGGCAATGTTGTTTCTGGTAAGGCATCGCAGTACACTATAGCCTACATTACTGCTGCCGCCTCCATTATCCCGAACATCAAAGATGATGGCGCTGGCTCTTGCAATGGTATCGAAAGCCCGGAGAAACGTCCTCCGCCGCCTTATCCAGACTCCAAAAGAATTCAGGGCTACCAGGGCAATACTGTCTTTGAGCCAGGTAAGCTGGAAGGCCGGTTTGCCGTACTTGCCGTTATCCGCCAGCGGGATACGCTTTACCGGAAAATTTAGCCGCTTCCCTTTTTCATCCACCAGCACTGTATGCACAGTAGAATCTAAGGGCCCTGCAAACAATGCATACTCATAAGTACGGGTGTCGAGGTCCTGCGGAGTGGAGGAGCTTTGGAAGGGCCTAACATATTTCTCAGCATAATCTTTAACCGGCAGTCCATTGATCTCCACCAGTTCCAGGCCTTCTTTGAGGCCCTGTTTTCTCAGCTCCGGGTCTGATATGGTTACCACCAGCACCTTATCTTCCACCAGCCTTGTGCGGAAAGCGGGTCTTGCATAAAAAGTACTATACAGCGCGGGCGGGACATTCACATTGGTATGTCCATCATGCAGCTGTGCGATCATGGCGGTTAACAGTTTATAGTATTCCGCCGTACTGGTGCTGGCCGTTACTTCAGGAAGGTAAGCCATGTAGAGTGAGTCCCAATCCAGCTGGGGCACCAGGTGGAAATTGACGAAGCTGTATTTTACTTCTGCCCACAGTTTTGACAGGCCGGCGATCTTTTCATTGGGAGAGAGATCGGGTTGATAGGGGCTGCTTAATGCCAGTCCGTCCCAGAACTTTTCCTGTCTTTTAGCAATAGCTGCTGCATCTGTTACCATTTGTGCCCAGCGGGGATCGGGATGCAGCAGGTTCAGGTCGGTGTCTTCCTGCAGGTGGGCGGTATCGGAATAGCCATATTTAATAGCCTGTGCAAGGAAATTAAATGCGTTCTCTTTATCTCCGGTAAGGGCGTAGCAGCAGGCGGCGTTGTAGTAGTTGTTGAAATCGAGGCCGCCTTTTTTAATTGCCTGGATATAGAGGCTTGCGCTTTTCGTATAATCCTTACTATTATATGCTTCGTAGGCCTTCTGGGCAAGCTCGGTATAGCTTTGTGCAAAACAGGGGCCTGTAATTATTAACAACAGGAGCAGCAATGTGGGTCTGGTCATGGGTGGTGATAGCGTTGGACTTAAACAGATATGTTACAACGACAATTTAAGGAAAAACGGCTTTTGTGGGGTATATTTTCGATGGGTGGAGACGAAGTAGTTGGGAAGCGGTGTCAGGTGGGGGGCTGCTTTTGTTGTCTTACACGGAATAGTTGTCAGCTTACACGATACATCTGTCAGCTTACATGACACATCTGTTATCTTACATTGAACACCTTCGATCTGTCACAGTACATCTGTCAGCTTGCACGGTACATCTGTCAGCTTACATGACACATCTGTTGTCTTACATTGAATACCTTCGATCTGTCACAGTACATCTGTCAGGTGGCAACGTATTTCCGGGATCTTACAGTGCGGTTTTGGCATCTGTCAGTGACCGGTCCTGGAAAAACTTTACAGTTTTTGAACGGTGATGGATGGATGTATTTCATTGCCTCCCGGCGTCTTCCAATAGCTGTTTAATCTGCCCATACAGCCGGGCGCCGGAACCGGGAAGCTCCAGGTCTGCATGCAACAGCTTAGCATCCTTGTCAAAAAGCAGGTACTTAGGTATACTTAGGGTGGTAACATTATATATTTTAGCGATTGACTCAATAATTTCATTGGACGCGACATAATGCATGCCATCCAGTTTATAATCATTGATAGTTGGAAAGATCTTCCGGTTGGCAGGCGAATCAAAAGATAAGTATAGCATGTTAACGGAGCTGCTATCCAGGAAACGATGCAATTCCTCACTATGTCTGAACTGGGCAACACAAGGGCCGCACCAGGTAGCCCAGCAGTCTACCATCAATGGTTTACCGTTTGCAAGCAACCGTACCAATCCCTCAATGTCATTTATCGTCTTCAAGGCAGTGTTTTGAACCATCTTTATCCCACCGGCTGCCCCATTATACTCGATATAGTATCCCATTTTACTATTGGCGGCCCGCTGATGAGCAACATCCGGAACTTTTGCAAACTCCCGCTCAACAATGTCCGTCCACACACTATTCGGATAATATTGATTAAATGTTTGTTTATACTTGTCCAATATCTCCTTTGATAAATCTCCATGACTAATGTTGGATAAAATCAGGGAAGCCATTTTCCACTCTTGTATTGAATCCGGAGCAGTGGCATATATTTGGTTACCTTCTCTGAATACATCCCATTTGGCCTTATCACCAATATAAGAAGGCCCCGAAATCTGGCCGGTTAACCGGAGTTTGTTTCCGGCAATGATTTGTTGAATCTGGCTGACCTGGTACTTAGCATCAAATGCATCATATTTGGTATACAGTCTATTCAGGCCATCCAATATGGCCCACTTGGGGGGCATCTTATTAATTGCAGGCGGTGGATTGTCATCCTCTAAATAACTACTATACCTCATGTAGGTATACATAAGGGTAATCGCCTCTACATGAACCATAAAATATTGATGCAGCGAAGGGGTGATCTTACCCTCCGAAAACAATGCGTTGTAAATGGACTTATACTTACGCATACATTGCTCAACGCTATCTACAATTGCAGCTCCGCGGGAGGCAGGGGCTATAACAGCGTCAAATTCCGGATCCAGGTCTCGTCCAAGGGGCGGCGTACGCATTACGTAGTATTGACCGTCGCTATTGCTACCGGAAATACTGTAAGTATTGTCCGGCTTGCCGTCAACCCGGATTGTATCTCCTTCCGCTATGAATAACTTATAGGTGAAAGCGGCAGACTGGAATTTAACAACACCGGGAACGGCCAGGGGCAAAGAAATTTCCGACAGGCCGTTTTTTGCGACCACTTCACTGGTAACGGTAAGGTTATTGGCAAATCTGCCGAAAGGCTGATATACTTTTACAACGGTTCCATCGGATAGCTTAGGGTGTGTAATAGTGATCTTCGCCAGCCTTTGAGAGAATGATGAAGAACCGCAGAGCAGTAAGCAAATTAACAATAGATGATTTCGCATAAGGATGTAGTGGATAGTGACCCCCACTTTTGTCCTTGTAAATTACTATTTTTCCAACTGATCTGGCATCCTGATGGATATTATCTTTATTTGGCGCTGTTTGCGGTTGTCCACAGGCGGTGTAAACAACCGCCAGGGACCAACCATATACTTGCATGTATTTCTTAACTTTTACTCAGCAACCGCCTTTGCGGGGGGGACGTTTATAAAGTATTTTACTATCCCGCTCCACATAGTCGCCCGTTACTATCGGATAGGAATACTTCGGTGCGTACGATACAGCCTGGCTTCTTACAATTATCCTGTCGTTAACTTTCAGGCTCCGCAATTGCTGAAATTCACTATTCTTTCCCGCCCCGAAACTGAGAATATAATCGACATCATCTATCCTGACCATCAAGCCGAACCCTAATCGAGCGCCTGGCGGAAGAGAAAGCGAGGTTACCACAGCTTCCATATTGGTATTAGCTTTTATATGCCTGTTTATGCTGGCGGCGCCGTCCAGTACTTTTTTACCTCCAGGAGACGCTTCCCATTCTTTGAATTTTATACCAGCAGGGGTAGCTTCCCATTGTTCCCGCGCGGCCTTTATTTCAGCAGCAGAGGGCGGTTTCGGGGCCGGTTTTTCAGCAGTTCCCTGTTTAATTTCGCGGTTAGCCAGTACTAGTCCGCTTGCCACCAACGGCACTAAGACCAGCGCATAGATAAGTTTTTTCATATTTTTTGTAGTTTTAAGTAAATAAATCTTTATCCGGATAAATCAGCCCCGTTTAAGGCATTTCTTTTGTTTTCGTACCCTTTAAGCGCTGATACAACAAAAATACCTTGAAAGTATCCAGACGAGGGCGCCTGGATTGTAAATTAAAATGTAACCTTTGTAAATAATCTCTTGACATGAAGCCTTATATCCGCAATCTCCTGTCCGGGAAACGTAAGTACGTGGGTGCATTGTCATTACTCCTGCTTATCTCCATCATTGGCCTGGCTTTCAGTATGGCTGGCGGTAACGATTATGAAGTTGCCCGGAGGGAAATCTTACTCCGCCGGATCGGGCATGAAGTATTATTGCAGTCAGGCGACAGCACATCCCGGGTACTTCCGGTAAAAAAGATCGCCGAAAACGAATACCAGATCAGTTTTGAGAATAATCTTACTTTTCAAACCGGCCACCTGGTGAATACTACCCGGCGTTTGTTGTCCGGAGACCCGCTTGCAACCGATTATGTTGTCAACGTACTGAGCTGTGCAGATGGCAGGGTAGCTTATGGATATGCTATATCAAAAGATAAGAAAAATGATATTGTAACCTGTTTAGGAAGAAAGCAACCCAAAGCATGTTACATGATCAACATTAAATTTAATCCAACGGCTATCATTACAACAAAGACTAAACATTTCCTGGGCGGCCTGGCATTTTTAGCATTGGTTGGATTTACTTTCTGGAGACCTGCCAGGGAACAAGAGGATCTAATAGATCGTCAGGATACAGACTTAGCTGATAACCAGCATACTGACCTGCTCAAATTGGGGGCAATGTCGTTCGACACAGCGGCGCGTAAGCTCATGGCAGATGGAAAGACCATAGAGCTGACCAGGACTGAAACCCGTGTGCTACGCATTTTTGCGTTGGCGCCCAACGAGGTGATAGAGCGAAGCCGGCTGCAAAAAGAGATATGGGAAGATGAAGGGGTTATAGTGGGCCGCAGCCTGGATATGTTTATATCCAAACTCAGGAAAAAGCTGGAGCTGGATCAGCATATCAGGATTGTGGTTATACGTGGGAAGGGGTATAAGTTAGAGATTAGTGGTTAAAAAAAGAATTTTTGATTCAGAAAGGAACTTATTGGATATAAAAAACGGCGCTATTTGTCTTCAAATGGCGCCGTTTGGTTTTATGCCAGTCACCACCCCGGACCCACCGTTATAATAACTTCAAAGGGGATTTTTGATGGAATAGCCCGATTGGGGAGCATGCTTAATGATGTAGAAAATTCTTCCAATACGATGTTTGTTACCATACATCAATTTTTTCACGCCAAAGCGTTCGGACATTTGACTAAATATTTGAAACGAATACTAAATAAAATCACAATGGAAAAAGAATTGATCATAAAATGGACCATCCGGGAATCAGAAACTTCACGGATACTTGGCCTCCTACCGCAACTGGCGGCAGATACCAAAAAAGAAAAGGGAAACCTTCTTTATAACATTTACCAGGCAGCCGATAATGCCAACGTACTGATCCTGCATGAGCGCTATGCCGATCAGGAGGCTCTGAACTTCCATAAAAATTCGGCGCACTACCGGGAAACCGTAGTGACGGAGATCATTCCGTATCTCGAAAACCGCGAGGTACAATTGCTTAACAAGCTTTTCTAAAAACTAATGAAGTAACAGATTATTCACTTTTTAATAATGCAGTCATGTCAAAAAAGGTTTTAATAATTGTTTCCAATGCGCATGAGATTGGACCTAACCACAGAAAAACTGGCGTTTTTCTGGATGAAGCAGCGCACCCTTACGGAGCGTTCGATAAAGCCGGATACCAAATAGACTTTGCCAGCCTTACAGGAGAAGTTCCGTCGCTGGATGGCCTGCAAGGAAAGGACGAACCTGGAAATGCAGCCTTTCTGAACGGCGAAGGATGGAATAAGATGCAAAACAACACAAAGCTTGCCGATGTAGATGTCAGCGCTTATGATGCCATTTTCGTTTCGGGCGGACTTGCCCCGATGGTAGATATGCCGGAGGCACCGTTGCTGAAAAAGGTTATTGCCGAAACCTATGAGCGCGGCGCTATTGTTGGGGCAGTGTGTCATGGACCTGTGTCGTTGCTTAATGTAAAACTAAGCGATGGGTCGTTGTTGGTAAAAGACAAGAATATCACTGCGTTTACCACGGAAGAGGAAGCTAATTACGCCTCGGCGGACGTGCCCTTTGATCTTCAAACAGCGCTGACTAAACAAGGTGCCAGGTTTCATGCCGGTACTGCCTGGGCCCCGCACAGTATTGTCGACGGGAACCTGGTGACCGGTCAGAACCCCGCTTCGGCCAGTGCTACCGCACTAAATGTTATTTCTCTTTTGGAAGCGTAATATGCAGGGTAAAAGTCAATAGTAAGGGCAGGCAGCACACTGTTTGCCCTTTTATTGCCATCTAAACTACCAATGGTGAAATAGTTTATCTTTGAGTATCAACCCGGACTGATCACCATAAATGGCCAGCACTCAATAAATATATTCAATGGAAAATGCTGTTGTTAAAGAAATATTTAAAGAGGTTAACCTTACTGATGCGGATGTAGAAATCGTATCCGCAAAATTTAAGGAAATGCATGTACCAAAAGGCAGGATCATATTAAGTGCCGGACAGTTCGTTCCTTATCAATATCATGTGTACAGCGGATGCCTTAGGACTTATTTTATCGACAGCTCCGGAAAGGAACATACCATACAATTTGCTGTGAATGATTGGTGGATCAGCGATTATACGGCATTCTTCAGCGGCGAAAGGGCCATGTTTAACATAGACTGTATCCATGATGCGGTTATTTACCGGCTCTCGAAGAAAAGCATGGAAGAACTTTACCTGGAAGTGCCGCTGATCGAAACCTTTTTCAGGATAAAAATGGAACGTTTTTTTTCCACTTATCAGAAAAGGATCTTATCCGACCTGGCGATGCCCGCAAAGGATAAATACCTGATATTTTTACAAACCTATCCGCAGATTGAACGAACAATTAAAAATTACCACCTGGCCTCTTACCTGGGCATTACGACAGAAAGCTTAAGCCGCATCAGGAAAGAATTGTCCCGTTCTTAGGCGTCTAAATTACCATACATCATTTTTCACAGTAGTTCCCTGATCTAAATTTGTATCTGAATGTTAATTTTTAAGATCATTATCTATAGGTCATGGATGTTACCGTAGAACAAGCAAAACAGATAGCTAATGCCGCAGAAGCGAAGGCGGCAGAAATTGGCGTTCCTATGAATATAGCTATCCTGGATAAGGGAGTTATCTAAAATATTTAACATGAAAATCATAACATGGAACTGTAATATGGCTTTCAGAAAAAAAGCCGAAATTATTTTAGCATATCTACCTGATATTCTTATTGTCCCTGAATGTGAGCACCCAGACAAAATAATCTTTAAGGGAGACACAAAAACTCCAACAGATAAATTGTGGTTTGGGAACAATCGTAATAAAGGGCTGGCCGTTTTCACTTTTGGAGAGCTAAAAATTAAGCAATTTAACCATAATGAGTTATTCAAATTTGTTTTACCCCTTAATATCTATAATGACAAAATAAGTATTACACTTTTTGCCGTATGGGCACAAAAACCCGAATATCATGACTGTTACACTGAACAAATTTGGAGCGCTGTACATTTTTACAGCGACATTCTCGGTGAAGATAATGTGATTATTGCAGGTGATTTTAATAGCAATTCAATTTGGGATAAACCAAAGCGTGTGTATAATCATACTAATCTCGTAAAATTCTTGATGACAAAAAATATACTAAGCACTTACCACAACTTCCATAACCAAGTTCAAGGAGAAGAAAGAGATAGTACACTTTTTATGCACCGAAAAATTGACCGACCTTATCATATTGACTATTGTTTTGCTTCAGAAAACTTAATCAGAAAATTAAAAAATGTGGAAGTAGGTACATATGAAGCATGGACAAAGTATAGTGATCACAAACCATTGATTGTTGACTTTGAATTAGACTTCTTTTAAAGCTGGATTATATCTATGAAACCGCAGATATAGAATAGAAACGGGAAGTCATTAGTTCGATGTTCCCTGAAAAATTGCATGTTGAAAATAGTTCACTTCGAACTGGCAGGGTAAATGAAGCTGTCAAATTTATTTACATAATAAACGTAAGCCAGCGACCAACCCCATCTTTCTAACAACAAGTCCAGCTTTTAACTTAGCGGGCAAAAATGTCAAGGATGTCGGTAGCCCCATTACAGCAACGTAAAACTATATCAGAAAAGAAAGCCTTGG
>Ga0065721_10004911_pt1 | contig 40545 bp, 35 predicted proteins | sample Mesricmetagenome_FD_59108 | JGI IMG/M metagenome (GOLD analysis project Ga0065721, IMG submission 59108) | Mesophilic microbial community from rice straw/compost enrichment Sample: eDNA_1 v2 (version 2) | ecosystem: Engineered > Solid waste > Grass > Composting > Bioreactor | place: USA: Davis... | reverse complement strand
CCCGCCGCAGGCATGCCGAGGGCGACAGCCCGACCCGCGCGGCCAGGTCGAGATTGGTGATGCGCCCGTCCTGCTCGAGGATGCGCAATATTTCACGGTCTTTTGCGTCCATGGTTCCCATGGATTGCGCAGATTTGCTTTCGAAGCAATAAAAACGCAGCACATTGCATGCGCCTGGCGCAATGATGGCGCCCATGACCTTCGAGATCTTCACCGCCCTTGCCGCCTTCGCCTTCGTCACCTCGGTGACGCCGGGGCCCAACAACCTGATGCTGATGGCCTCGGGCGCCAATTTCGGCGTCCGCCGCACCGTGCCGCATGCGCTGGGCGTCGCCATCGGCTTTGCCGTGATGGTGCTGCTGGTCGGCGTCGGGCTCGTCGGCCTCTTCGAGGCGTTTCCGGTGAGCTACACGGTCCTCAAGGTCGTGAGCGTCGCCTACCTCCTCTACCTCGCCTGGAAGATCGCCACCGCCTCGGGGCTTGGCGAGAAGTCGGTGGCGGGCAAGCCTATCACCTTCCTGCAGGCGGCCGCCTTCCAGTGGGTCAACCCCAAGGCCTGGTCGATGGCGCTGACCGCCGTGACCGTCTACGCCGGCAGCCGCTCGTTCGAGGCGGTGGGATTGGTGGCGCTCGTCTTCGGCGTCATCAACCTGCCCTCGACCGGCGCCTGGGCGATCGTCGGCGGGCAGATGAAGCGGCTTCTCACCGACCCCGTGCGGCTGCGCACCTTCAACGTCGTCATGGCGGTCCTCCTCGTCGCCTCGCTCTATCCGGTTCTGTTCTCCGCCCAGCATTGAGAAAGGCCGTCGCCCCATTTAGTGTCTGGGCACCAACCAGAGGTGCCAGGCCATGCCGCAGTCGTTCGACGCCATCGTCATCGGAGCCGGCCAGTCCGGACCTTTCCTCGCCGCCCGCCTCGCCGAGGCCGGCTGGAAGACCGCGCTCATCGAGCGCACGCATCTCGGCGGCACCTGCGTCAACGACGGCTGCACCCCCACCAAGACTCTGGTGGCCTCCGCGCGCGCGGCCTGGATCGCCCGCCGCGCCGCCGATTTCGGCGTGATGCTGGAGGGCGGCGTCTCGGTCGACATGCAGGCCGTCAAGGCCCGCAAGGACAGAGTGGTCGGCGCCTCGGTCAAGAGCCTCAACGACTGGCTGCGCAACATGGAGAATTTGACCGTCTTCGACGGCGAGGGCAGCTTCGTTTCAGCCAGCGAAGTCGAGGTCGACGGCGAGGTGCTGGCCGCGCCCAGGATCTTCATCAATACGGGTGCGCGTCCGCAGGTGCCGGATTGGCCGGGGATCGAGACGGTGCCGTATCTCACCAACACCACGATGATGGACGTCGACTTCCTGCCCGAGCATCTCGTCATCGCCGGCGCCAGCTATATCGGGCTCGAGTTCGCCCAGATGTACCGCCGCTTCGGCTCGAAGGTCACGGTCATCGACCGTGGCAAGCTGCCGGCCCCGCGCGAGGATGCCGAGATCTCCGAGGCGATCCTCGACATCCTGGAGGCCGAGGGCGTCGAGTTCGTGTTCGAGACCAGGGACGTCCGCGTCGAGAACACGGGCGAGGGCGTGCGGCTTTCGCTCACCGCTGGCGGCGAATCGCGAACCATCGAGGGCTCGCACCTGCTCCTCGCCCTCGGCCGCACGCCCAACACCGATGCGCTGAACCTCCCCGCCGCTGGGCTCTTGGCGAACGCGAAAGGCTTCATCGAGGTCGACGACCACCTGCGCACGTCCGTCCCCGGCATCTGGGCCATGGGCGACGTCAACGGGCGCGGCGCCTTCACCCATACCTCCTACAACGAGTTCGAGATCGTCGCCGACAACGTGCTCGACGGCGGCGAGCGTTCGCTCGCCGGGCGCATCCCGGCCTATGCGCTCTATATCGATCCGCCCCTCGGCCGGGTCGGCATGAACGAAAGGCAGGTGCGCGAGACGCGCCGGCCCGCGCTCGTTGCCACCATGCCAATGCAGAAGGTCGCCCGTGCGCGGGAACGCAGCGAGACGCTGGGCATGATGAAGATCCTCGTGGACGCCGAGACCCAGCGCATCCTCGGGGCCGCCATCCTCGGCATCGAGGGCGACGAGGTGATCCACACCATCCTCGCCTACATGGCGGCGGACAAGCCCTATACGCTCCTTCAGCAGACCATGCACATCCACCCGACGGTCAGCGAGCTGGTGCCGACGCTTCTGGGCGGGTTGAAGCCGCTGGAGTAAGTGCCACGCCGTCGTGGTGAGGTGCGAAGCGTAGCGAAGCCTCGAACCACAAGGGCGTGGCACTAAGCCGCCACGCGCCCAGTAAGCTGGTCCAGCACGAACGTCCGCTCCGCATTGATCCCGGCCCACTCATCCGGCACCTTCGCGTCGAAGATCAATGTGTAGGGCCCCTTGTAGCCGACGCTTTCGGCCACCTCTATGCACGTGCCGTAGTCGTCCGCATCCAGCGTCCCGTCCGTAAAGCTTGCCTTGGCGTGGCAGAGTTCCGCCCTCGGAAAGATCGAGGCGAGCTCGTCATACTTGTTCGGGCCGCTCCAGTTGCCGAAATCGCCGTTGAGGCCGATGCGTCCTTGCGTCTTGTCGAGGAGGGTGTGGACGGCCTCGGGTGTCGAAAGCAGGTCCAGCCAGTTCTCGGTGACGAGACGGATCGGCGCCTCTGCGAACCGGTCGGCGATGGCGTTGAGACCATCGGCGGCAAGATCGAGCGCCTCGCGGCTCGGGGCCTGCTTGCCCGCGATGATCCGCGCGTGCTCCGCTCCGAGCGCGATGGCCGCCTCGACCCAGCCGGAGATCCACCCTCCGTCTCGCGCGGCCGTCGCCGGGTTGCTGAGGTCACCCGCCTCGATGAGGAGCGTCTGCAGCCTCACGCCGGCACTTTCGAGCGCGTCGCGCAGTTCCGCGATATAGCCGGCATCGCGCGAGGGCAGGTGGAACGAGCAGATCTCGAGCCTCGTGATCCAGTGCGACTTGAGGAGCCGCGGCAGGTCGATCAGTCGCGCCGTGCCGGGCCCGTAGGTCTCTTCGCGCGGCCCGACATGGTGGCTGTCGAGGTCGTGCGGATAAGTGACGCCCAGCGTTCTGTGCAATGACCAGCTCGAGACGGCGATCCGCCCTTCGTCATTTTCGAGCATCTTCTCCTCCCGTGTTGCCGGGAGTCTGGCACCGGCGTTCGTAGGAGGCAACGGGGGTTACCGGCCGAGGAAAAGATATTGCGCCATGAACCAGGTCTCGCGTGCTAGGAACGGCATCTGCGTCTCGGCACTGCGGTAGCGGGTCGTCCGTGTCGGCGCGGGCGCGGCATCGATCCCGACGCGCTCGGCGATCTCCATGGCGCGGCGCATGTGCAAGGGGTCGGAAACGACGAGGACGGTCGCGATGCCGTTCTCGGCAAGCAGCGGCTGGGCGAAAAGGAAGTTCTCGAGCGTCGTGCGCGAACGGTCCTCGAGGATCAGCGCCTCGTCCGGCAGGCCTTGCGCCAGGAGCCACTGCCGCCCGGCTTCCGCTTCGGTCAGCTTGTCCTCGGGGCTGAGGCCCCCGGTCAGCACGATCCTGCCGATCCGTCCCTCCCGGTAGAGCTCGCCGGCATGGCGCAGCCGCTCGGCAAACACCGGCGAGGGCCGGTCCCAGAGCACGGCCGCGCCCAGCACCAGCGCCGCATCGGCGCTGGTTCCGGAATGCGCATTGCCGAAAGCGACGACGTCGGCGGCCACGACCGTGAGCGCCAGGCCCACGATCGACAGGAGCGTCAGCAGCCCCGAGACGAGGCCGCGCAGCAGCCTCATGCCGTCAGGCCCACTCGCCCTTGCGCATCACCGGCTCGCGCCGCCCGTCCGCATGGACGCCGTCGATGTCGATCTCGCCCGAGCCGATCATCCAGTCGATATGGATGAGGCTCTTGTTGCCGCCCTGGGCGAAGATCTGCTCGGGGCTGAGCTTGGTGCCGCCCTCGAAGCAGTCTGCGTAGCACTGGCCCATGGCGATGTGGCAGGCCGCGTTCTCGTCGTAGAGCGTGTTGTAGAAGAGCAGTCCCGAGGCCGAGATCGGCGAGGAATTGGGCACCAGCGCCACTTCCCCCAGCCGGCGCGCGCCCTCGTCGGTATCGAGCACCTTGTTGAAGACGTCGGCGCCCTTGCTCGCCTTCAGTTCCACCAGCCGCCCGTCCTCGAAGCGCGCCTCGATGTTCTCGATGAGCGTGCCGTTGTGCGAGAGGGGCTTGGTCGAGCGCACATAGCCCGAGACCCGCTCGCGATGCGGGGTGGTGAACACCTCCTCGGTCGGGATGTTCGGGTTGCAGGTGATGCCGTTCTTGGCTTCCGAGGCGCCGCCCTTCCAGCGGTGCCCGTCGGCGAGCCCCACCGTCAAGTCCGTGCCGGGGCCGGTATAGTGGAGGGAGTGGAACTTCTTCTCGTTGAGCCAGGTCCAGCGCTTCTTGAGGTTGGCGTTGTGCTCCTTCCAGGCCGATATCGGATCCTCGATGTCCACCCGGCTCGCCTTGAAGATCGCGTCCGCCAGCTTGCCGACCGCCACGTCTTCCGGATCGTTGGGGAACACGAGCTTGGCCCAGGCCGCGCCGGGGTAGGAAACGATGTTCCAGTTGATGTCGAAGCCGGTGATGAGCTCGAGCGCCGGCCGGTAGGCGGCCGAGTTGGCGCGGTTGGCCCGTGCCACCTTGTCCGGGTCCTGGCCGGCCAGCATCATCGGGTTGTCGCCGGCGATGGCGAGCCGGGCCGTGTTCGCCTTGAACGCCTCGGCCATGCCCTGGTAGAGCCAGCCCGCGGCCTTGTCGAAGCTTTCGTTGCGCGCGTGCTTGTAGCGAGCAAGCGTTGCTTCCTCGTCCGAGTAGATGGTGGTCACCAGCCCCGCCCCGGCCTTGTAGGCATGCTCGGTGATGCGCCGCACCAGCGGAGCCGCGGTCATCGGCGCGGTCATCAGCAGGTCCTGCCCCGGCTGCAGCTGCAGCCCCACCTTGATCGCAACCTGCGCCAGCTTGTCGAGTTTATTGGGATCGATAGGGGAATTGGTCATGGGGTAGGCCCGTCTCTCGAGTGATTTGGCGCGCGAGCCTAAAGCGAGTTGCCGCCGACGGCCAGAGGAGAGGAGACGAATTCGGCCCGCCTGCAGCAGGCGTTACATTGCCAAATGTTAATGCACCTGCGCCTTGCCAGCCGGACGCCGATGGCCCATCTGCCCAGATTGCCCGCCTCTCCTGGAAACCCGATGACCATACCCCCCGCCCGCCGCCGCGCCCTGATGCTGATCAACCCCAACGCCCGGCGCGGCAATGAAGCGCTGGAGCCGGTGATCGAGCGCCTGCGCGAGGGCGGCATCGACGTCGTCATCGAGCGGTTCGAGACGCCCGACGAAGTCTCGCCCGACATCGCGCGGCGCCAGCACGAGGCGGACCTCGTGATCGTCTGCGGCGGCGACGGCACCATCCGCTCGGCGGCCAAGGGCGTGCTGGCGACGGGGCTGCCGCTTGGCATCCTGCCCATGGGCACGGCCAACGATCTCGCCCGCACCCTCGAGATACCCGAGGACCTCAACGCCGCCGCCGACGTCATCATCGCCGGCAATACCAGGCGCATCGACCTCGGCGAGGTCAACGGCCAGCCGTTCTTCAACGTGGCGAGCATTGGGCTTGCCGCAGACCTTGCCCGCGGGCTGACGCGCGAGGCCAAACGCCGGTGGGGCAAGCTCGGCTACGCGCTCGCCGCCATCAAGGTGCTGGCCACGACCCGCCCGTTCCGCGCCGTCATCGCCAGCAAGTCCGGCTACTTCCGGGTCAAGACTCTGCAGATCGCCGTCGGCAACGGCGTCCACTACGGCGGCGGCGCCGTCGTTCATCGCGACGCCACCATCGAGGATGGTCACCTCGATCTCTACAGCCTCGAATTGAAGAACGTCTGGAAGTTCGGCCTGATGCTCGGCGCCTTCCGACGCGGCGAGCACGGCGCCTGGGACGAGGTGCGCACCGTCAAGGACACCGAGTTCCACATCCGCACCCGAAAGCCTCGCCCGATCAACACCGACGGCGACATCGTCACCCACACCCCTGCCCACTTCGTCATCCGGCCCAAGGCGGTGACGGTGTTTGCCCCGGAGTAGGGCGGAGGGCATCTGCTACCGGCACGATGCGCCTCCCTTCTTTCGAGCGGAGGGAGCCGTCCTGTTGTTGCCCGGCAACACTTTCTCCCGCTCCGATTTTTTGCCTGTTGGCAAATGCGGGGGCTTTGGCTAAAGATCGTCTTCCGCACCATTCCAAGGCAAAGGGAGGCGTTACATGGCAGCAGCGTTCATCGTCCTCCCATCCGGGGATCTGCGACGTTAGGTCGTCGCCATCCGCGGCCCGCCAGCGCGCCGCCTGCGGTTTTTCCAAGAGCATAGCCGGATCCGTGTGAGGGGCCTTTGCCCCCGTTCCGGCGTTCCCCATTTTGCTTTCTCCATAAGGCCGGCCAGCGGTGAACGCGGCCGGATGGCCAAATGAGTCGCAAGACGCGCATCTTCCAGGCCGATTCGTTCCGATCGGTCCTGGGTTTCACCTTTCGTCACTGGGCTCGCCAGCCCTGGCGCATTGCCGCGATCCTCGTCCTCATCATGGGCGCCACCGTCGCGCAGATGATGACGCCGATCTTTGCCGGCCAGCTCGTCGATACCATCGCAACCGGCTCGCCCGACGAGGCGGTGAGCTGGAGCGCGGCCATGCTCGCCTTCTGGCTGCTGGCGGCGTTCTATCTCGCCTCCGTCGTGCTGCGGCAACTGACCTTCCTCAACATCATTGTCCTGACCCTGAAGATGATGAGCGAGATCGCGGGTGGCGCCTTCCACCGCGTGCAGCGCTTCTCGACCGACTGGCACGCCAACAGCTTTGCCGGCTCGACGGTGCGCAAGATCACCCGCGGCATGTGGGCGCTCGACCTCCTCAACGATACCCTGCTGGTTGCGCTCTTCCCGTCGGCGGTGATGCTCCTCGGAGCCACCGTCATTCTCGGTTGGAACTGGCCGCTGATGGGCCTGGTGGTCGGCATCGGCTCGATCATCTTCATCGGCGTCACGGTTTCGCTTTCGGTGGGCTTCGTTGCTCCGGCGGCTACCCTCGCCAATGCCTGGGACACGCGCCTCGGCGGTGTGCTGGCGGACGCCGTGAGCTGCAATCCCGTGGTCAAGGCGTTCGGCGCAGAGCTGCGCGAGGAGGAGCGGCTGACCCGGGTCGTCGACAAGTGGCGGCACCGCACCCGCCGGACCTGGCGGCGCGGCACGTTCAACGGCGGCGTTCAGGGCATGATGATGGTCGTCATGCAGACCAGCATCCTCGGCGTCGTCATCTACCTCTGGCAGAACGGCCTTGCGAGCGCCGGCGACATGACGTTCGTCCTGACGATGTTCTTCGTGCTGGGCGGGCACCTCAACGATGTCGGCATGCATATCCGCAACCTGCAGCGCTCGATCAACGACATGGAGGAACTGGTCGGGCTCTACAGCCAGCCGCTCGGCATCGAGGACAAGCCCGGCGCCAAACACGTGCGCATCGGCAAGGGCGAGATCGCGTTCGAGAACGTCACCTTCCGCTACGGTGCGCACGCAACGCCCCTTTACCGGAACTTCTCGGTGCGGATCCGGGCGGGCGAACGTGTCGGTCTCGTCGGGCACTCGGGCTCGGGCAAGACGACCTTCGTCAAGCTCATCCAGCGGCTCTACGACGTCAACGGCGGCGCCATCACCATCGACGGCGTCAACATCGCCGACGTGCAGCAGGCGTCGCTGCGGAGCCAGATCGCCATCGTCCAGCAGGAGCCGGTGCTGTTCCACCGCTCGCTGGCCGAGAATATCGCCTATGCGCGTCCCGACGCGACCCGTGCCGAGATCATCGAGGCGGCAAAGCTTGCGAGCGCGCACGAGTTCATCGAGGAGCTCCCCAAGGGCTACGAGACGCTGGTCGGCGAGCGGGGCGTCAAGCTTTCGGGCGGCGAGCGGCAGCGCGTCGCCATCGCCCGGGCGTTCCTGGCGGACGCTCCGATCCTCATTCTCGACGAGGCGACCTCGAGCCTCGATTCCGAGAGCGAGGTGCTGATCCAGCAGGCGATGGAACGGCTGATGGTGGGGCGCACCACCCTCGTCGTCGCCCACCGCCTGTCGACGGTCAAATCCCTCGATCGGCTCCTCGTCTTCGACAAGGGCCGCATCGTCGAGGAAGGCAGCCACCAGAGCCTCATTGGCCTCAAGGGCGGCATCTACCGCCGCCTCTTCGAGCGCCAAGCGCTGGAGCTGACCAAGGGTCTGAACGTCGCGTAGCGGCTGGGCCGGGCGCCTGCGGCGCCCGGCCCTCCTCCTTGCCTTCCTACAAGCAAGGGGAGGTGAAAACTCTGTGCTTCTGGCAAAGATTTGCCGTCGGCACGATGCAGCACCTCCCGGTTGTGTAGAATATCTCCGGGCAAACAGAGTTCGCCTCAAGCAGCTGTCCGGTGTTCCTCGACCCGGTTGCGGCCGGCTTGCTTGGCCATGTAGAGCGCTTCGTCTGCCCGGCTGATGAGGGCGGCAAGGTCCGTTTCCCCCGGCAGCGCCGAGGCAAGGCCGATGCTCGCGGTCGGCCGCACCAGCCCGCGCTCGGTCTGTACGGCAACGGCGCGGATGGTGGCGAGGATGCGCGCGGCGACCCGCCCGGCTTTCTCGGGCCCGGCGCCCGGCAGCAGCACCGCGAACTCCTCCCCGCCATAGCGGCAGAAGAGGTCGTCGGGCTCGACGCATTTGCCCACCGTCTCGGCGCACCGCACCAGCACCTCGTCGCCGGCCGCATGGCCGAAGGTGTCGTTGATCGCCTTGAAATGGTCGAGGTCGAAGAGCAGCGCCGTCGCCGGCGCGCCGGCGACGGCGAGGGCCCGCAGTCGGGCACTGGCGGCCCGGATGAAGGCGGCGCGGTTCATCACCTGCGTCAGCCCGTCGATGGCTGCGGCGCGCTGCAACGCCGCCTCGCCCATCTCCTTGCCCAGCGCCACCAGCGAGAAGCTGCACACCATGATGAGCAGCAGCGCGACGAAGGTTGCGATCTGCGGCCCGAACACGGCCTCGAACAGCGGATGGTAAGGCCCGAGCACCACGAAGGCCGCGGCCCGCACCGCATAGAAGAGGCCGGCGCCGGTCACCGCCACGCCGAGGATCACGTGGTTCTGCAGGAGCTCGCCGCGCGGATTGAGGAACTCGCGCGCCGACATCAGGCAGTAGACGGCAACGCCGACGAGAAACGGCAGCCCGCCGCTCCACTCGTGGAACGTCCTCTCCGACAGCAACGGCACCGCGACGACGAGCATCGGCCCGGTGAGCCACGCCGCAGGGGGCGCCGAGCGCTGGTTGAAGGCGCGGGCGCCTTTCCAGATGCAGGCGACGGCCAGTACGACGACGCCGTTGCCGACGGGGTAGAGCCAGGGCAGCGCCACGGCCGCCACATAGATGAAGCCGGGCATGCACCCGAAGACGAAAGTCAGCCCCCACCAGAGCGCCGCCGCGTGCGGCTGCCGGCGCACGTCGAGCCAGTAGAGGAGGCCCGAGGTGACGCAGACGACCGCATTGACGAACAGCAGCGTGCTGGCGTCAAGAAAGAGGGTCGCCGGTTCGGACATGCGCGTGGGGGCTCCAAGGCTGGAGCGAACCTATAGCCCTACGCCCTTAAGGAAACCTCATTTCGCTGGCTAAACTGCGCGCGATCGCTAGAGCGGCCAGAAGACGAGGATGGCCGGTACCGCGACGACCACCGTCAGCGCTTCGAGCGGCAGGCCGAACTTCCAGTAGTCGGAGAACTCGTAGCCGCCGGGTCCCATGATCAGCAGGCTGTTCTGGTGCCCGATGGGAGTGAGGAACGCGCAGCTCGCGCCGATCGCGACGGCCATCAGGAAGGCGTCCGGATTGACTCCCATAGTGTTGGCGAGCCCGAAGGCGATGGGCGCCGCGATGACCGCGGTCGCGGCGTTGTTGAGGATGTCGGAGAGCAGCATCGTCACCACGAGCATCGCCGTCAGCGCCACCCATGCCGGCATGGTCTGCGTTGCCTGGGCGATGCCGTTGGCGATGAGCATCGTGCCGCCCGAGCTCTCCAGCGCCTCGCCCATGGGGATGAGCGCGCCGAGAAGGATGATGATGGGCCATTCGATGGCCTCGTAGATCTCGCGGATCGGCACGATGTCGGCGAGGACGAACGCGATGACCACAAGTGAGAGCCCGATGGTGAGAGGCAGGAGTCCGGAAACCGAAAGGGCGATCGCCCCGGCAAAGAGCCCGATGGCGAGCAGCGCCTTGTCATGGCGGACGAGTACCGGCGTGTGCGCCAGCGGCAGGCAGTCGAGCCGGGCCAGCACCTCGTCCATGCTCTCGGTATTGCCGAGCAGCAGCAGCACGTCGCCTGCCTGCAGCGCCGTGCGCCGCACGCGCTCGCGCAGCGTCTTGCCGCGGCGCGAGATGCCGAGCAGCGATACGCCGTAGCCGCGCAGCATCTGCACGTCGTTGGCCGAGCGTCCGATAAGCCGGCTTTCCTGGCTGACCACCGCCTCGATGAAGCCCTGGTTGGAATCAAGATGCGCCTTCTCGCCGGATTTGCCCTGGAAGCTGAGGCCGAGAGCGGCGGCCAGGTTGTTGAGCGCCTCGGGCGAGCCCTCGACGACCAAAAGGTCACCCTCGACGATCTCCTCGGTGCGCGCGCGGCCCGGCAGGCGCTTGGCCTTGCGCACGAGCCCGAGGATCTGCGTGTCTGTCTCCTCGGCCGCCGCGTCGAGATCGGCGACGCGCTGGCCGATGGCCTTGGCCTTCGCCTTGACCACCAGCTCGCTCACATAGTTCTCCATTGCCGCCAGCTCGGCGATAGCGTTGCCGTTGCCGTGCTGGGGAATGATCCGCCAGCCGATGAGGGCGAGGAAAGCGAGGCCGATGATGGCGACGGTAAGGCCCACGGGTGTGAAGTCGAACATGGCGAACGGGGCGCCGCTGGCCTGCCCGCGGTAGGAGGCGATGAGGATGTTGGCCGGCGTGCCGATGAGGGTCACGAGTCCGCCGAGGATCGTCGCCGCCGCCAGGGGCATGAGCGTCAGCGATGGGGAGCGTCCGGCCTTCTGCGCTGCCTGGATGTCGACGGGCATCGTCAATGCCAGCGCCGCCACGTTGTTCATGAAGGCCGAGAGCCCGGCCGCTATTCCGCCGAGGAGGCCGAGGTGGACGGGCACGCTGCGTGGCGTCGCGATGATCCGGCGTGTCACCAGTTCGATCGCGCCCGAACGCGTCAGGCCATAGCTGACGACCAGCACCAGCACGACGATCACCGTCGCGTCGTTGGCAAATCCGCTGAAGGCCCGGTCGGCCGGCACGACGCCGAGGACCACCGACGCGACGAGCGCTGCGAACGAGACGAGATCATAGCGCCAGCGCCCCCACATGAGGAGGGTGAGGACGACCGCAAAGAGGATGAAGAGGGTAATCTGTTCGTAGGTGATGGAAGTGCCCTCGAAGGAAGGGGACGCCGCAGGAATGGTGCCCGCGGCGCCGTCGACGGAAGACGCGCCTAGACGACGTCGAGCGTCACCTCGAAGCCCTTGCGCGAGATCTCGCTATAGGGGCAGATCACGTGGGCGCGCCGCACGACATCGGCGGCGGTGTCCTTGTCGATGCCGGGAAGGTTGACCTCCAGCGCCGCCTTGATCCAGAAGCCTTCCCCGTCCTCGCGGTCGACGAAGCTCACCTGCGCGCTGACGGTCGAGTCCTCCGGGATCTTGACTCCGGTCTTGCGACCCGCCGCCTTTACAGCGCCGAGGAAACACGCCGAATAGCCGACGGCGAAAAGCTGCTCCGGATTGGTACCGCGCGCGCCGTCCCCGCCCATTTCCCTGGGCGTCGTCAGCGTCACGTCGAGCACGCCGTCATCGGTCGCGCCATGGCCGGTTCGTCCGCCGGTGGACGTCGCCTTCGCGGTGTAAAGGACTTTCATCGCTCGTCTCCTTGGGTGGGATGCCGGTGAGGGAGGGGCCGGCTTTCAATGCGCCGGGGACCCGAGCGGTTGCCTCGGTCCCGCTGCACCGCACGCACTTGAGCACAGTTGCCGGACGAGGAAAAGGCGCCGTCCGCCCGGGCTTTGGGTGCCGATCGGTGAACGATCCCTTCGCCTCGTTGACCTAGGACGCTGCTGCGCTGGGTTCTATATCTCGCGCAATGACGATGCGCTTGCCCCTGCGCATCCATCCCTTTGGAGGCCATCATGATCGATGCCCGCGTACAGACCGACGTCCGGTCCAAGCCCGTGCTGCCGCTTTCGACCCGTCTCGGTCCCGTGCACATCGCCGTCACCGGACGCGACAAGGCCCTTGCCGTCTGGCGCGATGTCGTTGGCCTGGAAATCCTTTCCGAGACCGGCAATCAGCTATCGCTCGGCACCGGCGGCCAGACGCTGATCGTCCTCGAAACCGGTGCCACCCGTCCGGTGGTATCCCGTACCATCGGGCTCTATCACGTCGCCATCCATGTGCCCCATCGCGCCGACCTCGCGCAGATGGCCGTGCGCGCGCTGCAGCGGAACGTGCGCATCGCACCGACCGACCATCTCGTCTCCGAGGCGATCTACCTCTGGGACCTCGACGGCAACGGCATCGAGATCACCTTCGAGACGCCCTGGCGCGGTACGCTCGGCCACCCCGATGACGGCACCTATGCCGTCACCAGCGACGGCAAGCCGCATTCGGGCCGCGAGCCCATCGACATCGAGGGGCTGCTCGCAGAGCTGGGCGAGACGCCGGTTCTGGTCCCCTTCATGCCCGCCGGCACGCGCATCGGCCACGTCCACGTCCACGTCGCCGACCTGCGCAAGGCAATGGAATTCTATCGGGACGTCCTCGGCTTTGCCGGGTTCCTCCTGATCGATTCCTTCGGCATGGGCGATGTCGGGCTCGACTACATGCCCCATACCATCGCCTTCAACATCTGGTCCGGCCCCAATGCCGCCCTGCCACCCGCCGGCGCCGCGGGCCTGCGCTGGTTGACCATCATCCTGCCGAATGCCGAGACGCTCGCCGGCCTGGAATCGCGCCTTTCCTCTGCCGGCGCGCCGGTCGAGACGCTCGCCGACTGCATCGAGACCCGCGATCCCTTCGGCAACCGCATCCGCATCGCCGTTGGCTAGCACCGACTGACATGTTAGGTCTCCTCCCCGACGGAGGAAACCTTCATGCGCGCCATATCCTGCATCGCCCCGGGCGACATCACCCTCATCGAGGCGCCCGAGCCGCGATTGCAGCCCGGCTGGATCATGGTCGAGGTCCGCCACATCGGCATCTGCGGCACCGACTACCACATCTATTCGGGCCACCACCCGTTCCTCCAGTATCCGCGCGTACTCGGCCACGAGCTCTCCGGCGTCGTCGCCGATCCCAACGGCAGCCGGGTCCTGGCCGCCGGCGATCCCGTCGTCATCAACCCCTATCTGCCCTGCTACGAATGCCCCGCCTGCCGCGAGGGCAAGACCAATTGCTGCGAGAAGCTGTCGGTCATCGGCGTCCACTCCGACGGCGGCATGGCCGAGCGGATCGTGCTGCCGGAGGCCAATCTCTACAAGGCCGACGGCCTCAGCCTGCGCGATGCGGCCATGGTCGAGTTCCTCGCCATCGGCGCCCACGCCGTGCGTCGAACCGGCCTGCATCCCGGCCAGCGGGTGCTGGTCGTCGGCGGCGGGCCGATCGGGCTGGGCGTCGCGTTCTTCGCGGCGATCGCCGGCGCCGACGTCACCATCCTCGATGCCGCCGCCGACAAGCGGGAGTCGGCGCAAGGCTTCGGCTTTGCCGCCTTCGGCCTCGACGAGATGGAAGACGCGGCCTTCCACGCCGTGCGCCGCACGGGGTTCGACGCGGTATTCGACGCCACCGGCTCCATCCGCGCCATGAACGCCAGCCTTTTCCAGGTGCGCAATGGCGGCGCCTATACTCTCGTCGGGGTCATCACCGGTGATCTCGTCTGGCCCGATGCCGAGGTGCACCGGCGCGAACTGACCATCCGCGCCTCGCGCAACGCCACCATCGAGGACTTCGACCACGTCATGAACGCCATCCGCCAGGGCCGTATCCCGACCGATCGCCTGGCCACCCACGCCACCACCCTCGATCGCGTGCCGCAGGACTTGCCGCGGTGGGCGCAGGCGCGCGAAGGTCTCATCAAGGCGATCATCACGGTCTAGGTGTTTCCATGAGAACCCATCGCGACGTCCTCGATTTCTGGTTCGTCGAGCATGGCAAGGACGACTGGTTCGCCGGCACCGCCGAGTTCGACGCGCGCCTTGCCGAGCGCTTCGCCGAGACCCACGCCCGTGTCGCGCTGGGCGAAGCCTGGACCTGGCGGGCTTCGCCCGAGGGGCGGCTTGCCGAGATCATCGTCCTCGACCAGTTCTCCCGCCAGCTCTACCGCGGCTCGGCCAGGGCGTTCGCCCAGGACCCGATGGCCCTGACCCTCGCCCAGGAGCTCGTCGCTCAGGGGCTCGACCAGGAGCTGCCGAGAGATAAACGCATGTTCGCCTATATGCCCTACATGCATTCGGAGTCCCTCCTCGTCCACGGCGAGGCGATGCGCCTCTTTGCTTCCCTCGATGATCCGGAGATCCTCCATTACGAGGTCGGGCACCGCGACTGCATCGCCCGCTTCGGTCGCTTTCCCTTTCGCAACGCGACGCTGGGCCGCGCCTCGACCCCCGAGGAGCTCGCCTATATCGAGGAAGCCGGTAAGCGCGGTTTCTGACACCACGGAACCCTCCCGGCACCGCCTCATTCCTTCTTGGAACCCAAGGAGGACACGATGGAACTCACCGACAAGGTCGCTCTCGTCACCGGCGCAGGCTCCGGCATCGGGCGCGCCGCGGCGCTGCGCCTCGCCGAGGAGGGCGCCGACCTGGTGCTCGTCAGCCGCTCGCCCGACGAGATCGAGGAGGTGGCCGAGGAGGTGCGCGCGAAAGGCCGCAAGGCCGTCGCCATTCCCGCCGACATTTCCGACGAAGAGGCGATGCTGCGCGTTTTCGAGGGTATCGAGGAGCAGTTCGGCCGCCTCGACATCGTCTTTGCCAATGCCGGCATCAACGGCGTCTGGGCCCCCATCGAGGAGTTGAAACCCGAGGAGTGGGACAAGACCATCTCCATCAACCTGCGCGGCACCTATCTCACCGCCCACTACGCCGTGCCGATGCTGAAGCGCCAGGGCGGCGTCATTCTCATCACGTCCTCGATCAACGGTACCCGCACCTTCGCGACGCCTGGCGCCAGCGCCTATTCTGTGACCAAGGCGGGGCAGGTGGCCCTGGCGCAGATGCTCGCCCTCGAGCTCGCCGACGATGGCATCCGCGTCAACGTCATCTGCCCAGGCGCCATCGAGAGCGAGATCGAGGAGAACACCGAGCGCCGCAACACCGAGGGGATAATCGTGCCGCGCGAGTTCCCCCGGGGCAGCGTGCCCCTGACCGGTGGCAAGCCCGGCAAGGCCGAAGACGTCGCCGACCTCGTCGCCTTCCTCGCCTCCGACCGCGCCCGCCACATCTCGGGCACTCCAGTGTGGATCGACGGGGCGCAGTCGCTGTTGGTGTAGCCTAGTCCCTCAGCAACGCCGGATCGACCAGAGCCCCGCGCTCGCCGATGACGATGCCGGCCACCCGGTGCGCGGCCTCCGCCGCTTGCCCGAGGCCCGCACCCGCTGCCCGCGCCGAGAGATAGGCGCCGTTGAACGAGTCGCCCGCGCCTGTCGCGTCGACGACTTTCGCGTCCGGCTTCGGCGCCACCTCGACCCGCTCGCTGCGCGTCGCAATGAACGCGGGCTTGGCTCCGTCCTTGACCACCACCTCCTCGACGCCGAGCTCGAGGTAGCGCTCGGCCGTCTCCTCCGCGCTCTTGTCGCCGAAGATCGGCGCTTCGTCGGTGTGGGTGGGCATGATGACGTCGCTGATCGTTGCCGCAGCCGTCAGCACTGCGCCCATCACCCGCTGCGAGCTCCAGAGGGCCGGGCGCACATTGGGATCGAACACCACGCGCGCGCCCTTGTCGCGGGCGGTGACGATCGCCCCCATCAGGCGCCCGCGCGCCCGGGGGTGGAGGATCGCCATGGTAATCCCCGAGAAATAGACGATGTCCGCGCCATCGAGCGCCGCCGCCAGCGCCTCGCGATCTTCGGCGAGGAGCTTGGCCGCCGATGTGTCGCGCCAATAGGTGAAGTGCCGGTCGCCCTCTTCCTGGTGGATGAGGTAGAGCCCCGGCCGCCTCCCCTCGACAGTGCCGATGAAGCGCGTGCCGATATTGTGGTCCTCGAGGAAGGCGCGGATATCGGCCGAATAGCGGTCGGCCCCGAGCGCGGTGAAGTAGTCGACGTCCCAGTCCTCGCCGAGAAGCGCGCGCATGTACCAGGCGGTATTGAGCGTGTCGCCGGCATAGCCGAGCCGGTACTGCCGGTCCTCGCCGCCCGACATCTCGATCATGCATTCCCCGATGCTGACGAAGCGTTTGCGGGCCAAGTCGACTCTCCCTTGTGTTTCCTTTCCTGCATCTATGCCGGGAACCGCCGGGCCATCGCAAGCGGTGGACGCGCATTCTTCGTATCTTCCATACAAGATGCGGAGCCTTTATGGTGCCGCCTGACTTGATTGAGGAGCGCCTGCCCGATGCCACGCCTGACCAGCCAGTCCCTCGCCGCCATGCCGCCAGGCGTCGCCGTCCCCGGCTACGATCGCGCGAAGGTCAAGGCGGGAATCGTGCATCTGGGCATCGGCGCCTTCCACCGCGCGCACATGGCCGTCTATGTCGACGATCTCCTGGCCGAGCATCCGGAGTGGGCCATCGTCGGGGCGAGCCTGCGCCGTCCCGACACCAAGGAGGCGCTGGAGCCGCAGGACGGGCTCTATACGATCGCCGTGCGCGATGCCTCGGGCACGCACCCGCGGGTCATCGGCTCGATCCTTGCGGTGCTCGATGCCAACACGCAGCGCGAGGAGCTGATCGCGCTGATGGCTTCGCCCGAGATCCGCATCGTGTCGCTGACCGTCACCGAGAAGGGCTATTGCCACGACCCGGCCACCGGCGAGCTCGACCCGAACCATCCCGATATCGTCCACGACCTCGCCAACCTGCAATCGCCGAGAAGCGCGCCGGGCATCCTCGTCGAGGCGCTGGCCCGCCGCCGTGCTGCCGCCACCGCGCCGTTCACCGTCATGAGCTGCGACAACCTGCCGGCCAACGGCCGGACGACCCGCCGCATCGTCATCCGCTTCGCGGCACTGCGCGATGAAGCGCTCGGCCGCTGGGTCGAGGAAAATGTCGCCTTCCCTTCGACCATGGTCGACCGCATCGTGCCCGCCACCACCGATGTCGACCGCGGGATCGTCTCGGACCTCATCGGCGCCGAGGATGCCTGGCCGATCATGACCGAGCCCTTCACCCAATGGGTGATCGAGGATCACTTCCCCGCCGGCCGTCCGCCCTTCGAGGGGGTGGGAGCGCAGGTGGTCGAAGACGTCGAGCCGTTCGAGCTGATGAAGCTGCGCATGCTCAACGGCTCGCACTCGACCCTCGCCTATCTCGGGTACCTCGCCGGTCACCAGCACGTCGCCGATGCCATGGGCGACCCGGCTTTCGTTAGGCTGATCCACGGGCTGATGACGGAGGAGGTCATGCCCATCCTCCACATGCCCGGCACCGACCTGCCGGCCTACCGCGACGAGCTCCTCGCCCGCTTCGCCAACCCGGCCCTCAAGCACCGCACCTGGCAGATCGCCATGGACGGCAGCCAGAAGCTGCCCCAGCGCCTCCTCGGCACCATCCGCGACAGGCTGAAGAGTGGCCAGCCGATCACCCGCCTTTCCCTCGGCGTTGCCGCTTGGATGCGCTACGTCACCGGTATCGACGAAAAGGGCGAGGCCATCGACGTGCGCGATCCGCTGGCCGACCGGCTGAAGGCCATCACCGCCGGGGCCGACGGCGATCCGGAAAAGCTGTCCGAGGGGCTGGTCCAGATTTCCGAAATCTTCGGGCAGGATTTGCCCGGCAATACCACCTTCCGCGAGGCCGTGGTCGGCCACCTCGCCAGCCTGATGCGCGACGGCTCGGCCGCGACAGTCAAGAAGGTGGCAGGGTAACGCCGGAAGGCCCCTCACCCGTCTCTTGCTGCGCAAGGGGNCGACCTCTCCCTCGAAGAGANAGNTGAAGGGGCANTTGGGGTATCGTGCTTCTTCTGGATTCCTCCAGCCCTAAACCCGCCCCGTCATCGCCCGGTCNAAGATCCTGAGCGCCAGCTCGCGCGTCAGCTCGATCGGATTGCCGCCGGCCGTCGGGTCAACCACGGCCTTGTCGGAGATCTCCTCGCGCCGCGTATCGTCGATACCGAAATCCTTTAAGGTGTGCGGCACGTCGAGCCGGTCGCGCAGCGCCAGGATCGCGTGCTGGAACGCCTCGAAGGTCGGCGGCAGGCCCAGATACCCGGCGAGCCGCCCGATGCGCGTCTCGATGGCCTTGTGGTTGACGGCGAGCACGTAGGGCATGAACACCGCATTGGTCATGCCGTGGTGGGTGTCGTAGAGCGCGCCGACCGGATGGGAGAGGGCGTGGATGCCGCCGAGCCCTTTCTGGAACGCCGCCGCCCCCATAGCGGCGGCGCTCATCATGTGCCCGCGCGCCTCGATGTCGTTGGGATCGGCGACGACCTTGGGCAGGTTCTCCATGGCAAGCCGGATGCCCTCGACGGCGATGCCGTCGGCCAGCGGATGGTAGCCCGGTGCGCAATAGGCCTCGAGGCAGTGGGCGAGCGCATCCATGCCGGTGCCGACGGTAATGGCTCTCGGCATGCCGACGGTCAGCTGCGGATCGGCGATGACGACCTTCGGCATCATCAGGGGATGGAAGATCACCTTCTTGGTGTGCGTCGTCTCGTCGGTGATGACGCCCGCCCGCCCTACCTCCGAACCAGTGCCGGCCGTCGTCGGCACGGCGACGATAGGCAGGATCCCCTTCGGGTCTGCCCGCGTCCACCAGTCGCCGATGTCCTCGAAATCCCACATCGGCCGCGTCTGCCCTGCCATGAAGGCGATGACCTTGCCCGTATCGAGCCCGGAGCCGCCCCCGAAGGCGATCACCCCGTCATGCCCGCCCGCGCGCAGCGCCGCGATTCCCGCCTCGACATTGGCGGTCACGGGGTTCGGCCGTACGTCGGCAAAGAGCCCTGCCTCGACACCGGCGTCCTTCAGCAGCGCCAGCACATCCTGCGTCACTGGAAGATTGGCAAGCCCCGCATCCGTCACCAGCAGCGGCTTTGCGATACCCGCCGCCTTCAGCGCCTCGGGAAGCTCCGCGATACGTCCGGCGCCGAACCGCACGGCGGTCGGATAGTTCCAGTTGGCTTTGGTCATGACGTGGCGCTCCCCCCGAATGTCATCCAGGCGAAAGCCGGGATCCAGTGAACGATGACGGCTCGTGTGTAGCGGTGCCGGAGCAGCGCCCGTTGTCGACAACTACGGAATGCGGTGTGTACTGGTTCCTGGCTTCCGCAGGGATGACATCGGGAGCTGGAACGGGCACCGCGTCAAACTTTCCTCAGCTGAAACGACTTCGGTTGCGTCAGGGTGTGATACCCGATCTCGGAGAGCGCCCCGCCCTTGCCGGTGTCCTTGATCCCGGTCCACACCAGAGCCGGATCGAGATAGTCGCAGCGGTTGGCAAAGACGGTGCCGGTCTCGACCCGCGCCCCGATCCGCGCGGCAACATCGAGGTCGGCGGTCCAGATCGAGGCGGTCAGCCCATAAGGGCTGTCGTTCATCAGCGTGATCGCCTCCTCGTCGCTCGCGACCTTCATGATGCCGACCACCGGGCCGAAGCTCTCCTCGCGCATCACGCTCATCTGGTGATTGACGTTGGTCAGCACCTCGGGGGCCAGGTAGGGCGAGCTCTCCTCGTCGAGGTCGTGCTTGGTATTAAGGTGCGCCGTGGCGCCCTTGCGCAGTGCTTCGAGGGTCTGCGCGCGCACATGGTCGGCAAAGCCCGGCCGCGCCATCGGGCCGACGACGGTGTCCGGATCGAGCGGATTGCCGAGGGTCCAGCCCCTGGCCGTCTCGATGAATCGCTCCACGAAGCTGCCATAGACCGACTCGTGCACATAGATGCGCTCGATGCCGCAGCAGCTTTGCCCGGAATTGAAGAACGAGCCTTCGACGAGGTTCTCGACGGTCATGCCGAGTTCGGCGTCGGGCCGCACATAGGCCGGGTCCTTGCCGCCGAGCTCGAGGCCGAGCGTCGCGAATGTGCCCGCCGCCGCTTTCTCGATCCGCCGCCCGCCTTCGACCGAGCCGGTGAACTGCACATGGTCGATGGCGCCCGACGCAATCAGCTTCTCGGTATCCTCGTGCCCCAGCACCAGGTTCTGGAAAAGCCCGTCCGGCAATCCCGCCTGCGCCGCCGCCATGGCGAAGCGCTCGCCGACGAGCAATGTCTGGCTCGCGTGCTTGAGGATCACGGCGTTCCCGGCCACAAGGCCCGGTACGATGGAGTTGATGGCGGTCAGGTACGGATAGTTCCACGGCGCGATGACGAGAACTGTGCCCAGGGGCTCGCGCGCGATATAGCGGGTAAAGCCGTCGAGCCCCGGCTTCTCGGAGGGCGCCAGTGCCTCTGCGGCAATGGAGATCATGTAGCTCGCCCGCTCCTCGACACCGCGCTTTTCCCCGCCATAGCGGATGGGCCGGCCCATCTGCCAGGCGAGTTCGGGCACGATCTCGTCATTCATGGCGAGGAGCGCATCGACGAAATGGCCGATGATCTTGGTCCGCTCGGCCACCGTCACCTCGCCCCAGGCGAGCCGCGCATATCGCGCCCTGGTCACCGCCGCCTCGATTTGCGTAGGCGTTGCCAGCGGCCGCTCCGCATAGACCCGCCCGTCGACGGGCGAAACGATTCTGACCGTTCCGGTCATGGATGTGTCCTTCTTTGCGGCCGCCCGTTCTTCAATACCGTTCGAAACCGCGCTTCAGTTCCCAGTCGGTCACCCGCCGGTCGTACTCCGCCTGCTCCCAGCGGGCCGTGTGGAGGTAATGGTCGACGACCCTGTCGCCCATCGCCTCGCGCAGCATCGCGGATTTATCGAGCGCCGCAATGGCTTCGCGTAGGGTTTTGGGAATCTCCGGCAGGTCGGCTCCCTGGTAGGCGTCGCCGGAATAGGGGGCCGCCAGCGGCAATTCCTCCTCGATGCCTTTCAGGCCCGCCGCGATGAGTCCGGCAAAGGCCAGATAGGGGTTGAGGTCCGCGCCTCCGATCCGGCATTCTATCCGAACCGCCCGGCCGTTCTCGCCGCAGAGCCGGAAGCCGGCCGTGCGGTTGTCNCGGCTCCAGACGGTGCGCGTCGGCGCGAAGGTGCCGACCTGGAAGCGCTTGTAAGAATTGATGTAGGGCGCGAGGAACAGGGTGATGTCGGGCGCATACTTCAGCAGGCCTGCCACATAGTGCTTCATCGTGCCGGACATGCCGAGTGCGTCCGCCTCGTCGACGAAGACGTTGGCGCCGTTCCTGGCGAGCGACATGTGGATGTGACTCGATGAGCCGGCGAGCCCATAGTCCCATTTGGCCATGAAGGTCACGGCCTTGCCCTGCGCGTAGGCGATTTCCTTGACCGCGTTCTTGAGGACCGTGTGCCGGTCCGCCATCTTCAGCGCCTCGGCGTAGCGCATGTTGATCTCTTCCTGGCCCGGCCCCCATTCGCCCTTGGAGTTCTCCACCGGGATGCCGGAGGCCTGCAGCTGCCGGCGGATGGCGCGCATCACGCCTTCTTCCTTGCTCGTCTGGAAGACGTGGTAGTCCTCGATGTAATAGCCGGCGGTCTTGAGGTCCCGGTAGCCCTTGTCGTGGATGGTTCGATAGTCCTCGTCGAACAGGTAGAACTCGAGCTCGGAGGCGAAGTTGGCGGTTAGGCCCTTGGCCTCGAGGCGCGCGATCTGCGCCTTCAGCACCGCGCGCGGCGAATGCGGCACCGGCTCGCGATGATGGTGGTCGAGCACGTCGCAAAGGACGATCGCCGTGCCTTCGAGCCACGCCGCCTTCATCAGGGTCGAAAGGTCAGGCTTCATCACGAAGTCGCCGTAACCCTTCTCCCAGTTGGCCGCCGCGTAGCCTGGCACCGGCTCCATGTCGATGTCGTTGGCCAGGAGGTAGTCGCACCCGTGCGTCTCCTCGATGGCGCTTTCGAGGAAGAACTCCGCCTGGAACCGCTTGCCGATGAGCCGCCCCTGAAGGTCCGCGAAAGCAACGATCACCGTGTCGATCGTGCCTTCGGCGACATCGGCCTTGAGCGCATCGAGGCAATAGGCGGCGGGCATGCGCTGTTCCTCCAGTCTCATTGAGGTGAGAGGGAGGACCGCGACAGGGGTAGTTGCGGTCCTCGGAGTGGGATCAGGAAAGTGGATACCACTTTTCCGTTCGATCCCGCGACAAACTGGCCTCGGTCTCTAGTTGGCCGGAGCCTGGTGCTCGAGGGCGAACTCTTCCTCGGGTGAGAGGATGAGCTTGTGCCGCCCGATCAGCGCGAAATAGGCGGTAAAGGCGGCAAACCAGATCGCCACTCCGGCGATGCCGGCGCGGTAGGCCGCATCGCCCGTCACCTGGAAGTAGATCGTCACCGCCGCGATGATCACCGTCAGCGCCGCGCCCGGCACGCCGAACGGGTTGCGGAACGGCCGCTCGATATCGGGATGGTTCTGCCGCAGGAGGATGAAGCTCACCCCCTGCATGATGTAGCTCAGCATCGCCCCGAACACCGCCATGTTGAGGAGCGTGAAGCCGATGACCGAGCCGCGGCTCTCCTCGCCCGCCACGAACCAGACCGCGAGGATCACGGCGAGCCCGAGGAGGGCGCCGCCGATCATGGCGATGTGCGGGGTCTTGCGCGTCCCGTGCGTTTCCGAAAGGAACGTGGGGAAGTACCCGGCACGTGAGAGCGAGAAGATCTGCCGGCCCTGCGCGAAGATGATGGTGTGGAACGAGGCGATGAGCCCGACGACCGCCACCAGCGCGAGGATCTTGGCGATGCCATCGCCGTAGATGGCGCGGAACCCGTCGAGCAGCGGCTCGCCCGACGATCCGAGGGCGAACGAGCCGATGCCGATGACCGCCGGATTGAGCGTCAGGATCGCCAGCGCCGAGACGACGAGGGTCAGGAACCCGAGGATGATGCCGCGCGGCATGTCGCGCCTGGGGTCCATCGACTCTTCGGCCGCCAGCGGCAACTGCTCGATGGCAAGGAACAGCCACACCGCGAAGGGCAGGGCTGCGAGGGCCCCCATGATCCCGTTGGGCAGGAACGGCCCGTTGCCCTGCGGCAGCTCGGTGCCGCCGGGGCCGACATTGAGCGCCCAGCGAGCAAAATCCATGTTGGGGATCGCCGAGACCCAGAAGACGAGAAGGCACGCGAGCGCCAGGAGCGTGACGATCAGCGTCACCCTGAAGCTCAGCGCCACCCCCCAGATGTTGAGGCCGACGAAGACGATATAGGCCAGTATCCACCAGAGCGGCTGGAAACTGTCCGGCGTCTCGAAGATGCCGGTGAGATAGGAGCCGATGAAGAAGACGATGACCGCCGGGGTGAGCACGTATTCGACGTTCTCGGCAAGCCCGGTGAGGAACCCGCCCCACGGCCCCATGGCCGTGCGCGCGAAGGAATAGGCGGCTCCCGTATGGGGCAGCGCCGGGCTCATTTCGGCGATGGCGAAGGTCAGCCCCAGATACATGATGCCGATGATGATCGTGGCGACCAGCATGCCGCCCCAGCCGCCCTGCAGGAGGCCGCCGTTCCAGCCGGAAAAGTGTCCGGAAATGACGGCGCCGACCCCCAGCGCCCAAAGGTGCCACGCATTGGCGTGGCGGATGAGGCCGCGCTTTTCGAAATAGGATGCGTCCCGCGACGCATAGGCGACGCTGCCGACTTTCTTCGTCTCTGCCATTTCAAGTCCCCTGCCTTTGTCCCCTTGCTCCTCGGCCGGATCCTTCCGGCCGCCCTTGCCCGGCGCGCCCTCAGCGCCGGAAATGCTAAACCGCTTCAGCGCCTGCCAGCGCCAGGCGCGCCGCCGCGAGACCGCGGGCGAGCCGCCCCGCCCAGAGCGCTACTCCCGGGGCTTCCAGGATCTCGTCATTGCGGATTTCGATCATCGTCGCCGGCAGCCCGCGCGCATCGCCGTGCTTCTCGAGCGTCAGAGTGACGCCGTTGAGCGCCGCATAAGGCTCGTTCCAGCCGATGTTGAGGCTGGGATCCTCGGCCAGGAGCGCCGCGCCCAGCGCTACCGTCAGCCGGTCGTCATGGGCGTGGATGAGCCCGATCGGCCAAGGCCGCAGCACGCCCAGATAAACGGGCGTGAACGAATGCATGCAGACGAGCACCGTCTCGCGTCCCTCGTCCCGCCGCGCGTCGAGCAATGCGTCGATGGTATCGTGGAACGGGCGGTGGAAGTGCTCGATCCGGTAATCGCGCTCGTCGTCGGTCAGCTCCTCGTTGGCCTCGATCCGCGTCGCCTCCGAGAGCGTCCAGATGAGGTCGGGAGCATCGAGGTCGCGGTTGCAGTCGATGACGAGCCGCGAGACCGTCGAGGCGACGAGCGGGGCATCTGTCAGTTCGGAGAGAGCCCGGCTGACCGCCAGCGCGCCAGGATCCCAGGCGATATGGCTCACCCGCTCGATCGCGCTGAGCCCCATGTCGCCGTACTGTTCGGGGATGCGGTTGCTGGCGTGGTCGCAGACGATCACAAACGGCCCGCCGCCGTTCGCGTTGGTCACCTCCACAGCCCTCTCCGCCGAAGTGTCCACGAGCCCCTACCGCCTCGCGTCCGTTCCTGTAATATCAGTTCCGGAAACGCGATAACTGTCAATGCTGAAATTGACGTTCCAGAGGGGCGGAACTGATGGACGACGCGGGTCACGCGGGCGGAGGCGGGGCGGGGGAGCAGGGCGGCGCAAGCGTCGAGGCGCGGGTGCACGAGGCCATGCACCGGCTAACCTCCGCCGAAAAGCGCGCTGCGCGCGGCCTTCTCGGTTCCTATCCGACCCTGGGCTTCGCCCCCGTCGCCGAGTTCGCGCAGAGTTCCGGCGTCAGTCCGCCGACGGTCCTCCGTTTCGTGGCAGAGCTTGGCTACCGCTCCTATCCCGATTTCCAGCGGGCCCTGCGCGAGGAGCTGGAGGAGCGGGTCAAGTCGCCCCTGCAGCGCGCCGCCGCCGCACCCCCGCACCCCGAGCGGGACCTCCACGCGCTCGACCACTTCATGGCGCGCGTTGCCGGCAACCTCGGCGCCACGGCCGCGCGCATCCCGGTTTCCGAGTTCGAGGCGTTTGCCGCGCGCCTCGCCGAAGGCAAGGGCGCCTGCCACCTCATAGGCGGGCGTTTCACCGATCCGATAGCCGCGTACATGGAGGCGCATCTGCGTTTGATCCGTCCCGGCGTGCGCCGGCTCGATGGGCGCACGGCCACCCGGGCCGACCAGCTCATCGATGTCAAACCCGGCGACATCGCCATCGTCTTCGACGTGCGCCGCTACGATCCTCAACTGCTCGAGACCGCCGCCGACCTTGCTGCACGCCGCGCATTCACCGTGCTCGTCACCGACGAGTGGATATCGCCCGTCTCGCGCCACGCCAAGATCGTGCTGCCCTGCATGACGCAGACCGGCAGCACCTGGGACGCCAATTCGGCCCTCTTCGCCCTCGTCGAAGCGGTCATCGCCCGCGTGACCGAGCTCGCCTGGCCGGCGGCCGGCAGGCGCATCGGTTCGCTGGAGAAGGGGTAGGGTCCTACTGCTCCCGGTTCCAGGCCAGAAACTGCGGAGCGCTCATCACGAGTTGATGGTCGATCTCGCCGATCGCCTTCTCGTCCCGCCCGGCATAGTCGATGCGGCTGAGCACGCACCGGATCATGTTGAGCCGGCCGCGTTTCTTGTCATTGGTGAGGATCACGGTCCACGGGGCGTGCGCCGAATCGGTGCGCCGCAGCATCTCGTCGCGCGCGGCCGAATAGGCCTCCCATTTGCCCAGCGCCTCGAGGTCGACGGGCGAAAGCTTCCAGGTCTTCAAGGGGTCGTGCCGCCGGTCGTGGAAGCGCTTGAGCTGCTCCTCGCGTCCGATCGAGAGCCAGAACTTGAAGAGCCTGATGCCGTCCTTGGTCAGCCGTTCCTCGAAGAGCGGCGCCTCGCCGAGGAAGTGCTCGGTCTGCTCGCGCGTGCAGAAGCCCATCACCGGCTCGACGCCCGCCCGGTTGTACCAGGACCGGTCGAAGAGCACCTGCTCGCCGCCCGCCGGCAGCCAGTCGATATAGCGCTGGAAATACCATTGCGTGGCTTCCCGGCTGTTGGGCTTGGGCAGCGCCGCGATGAAGTTGTAGCGTGGGTTGAGGTTTTCCAGGTACCGCTTGATCGTGCCACCCTTGCCCGCCGCATCCCGCCCCTCGAAGATGATGGCGATGCGTTCTTGCGTGCGCAGCACATGGTCCTGCAGCAGCACCAGCTGCTTTTGCAGCTCGTGCATCTCCTCCTCGTAGCGGTCGTCGTCGAGGTCCTCCTCGTAAGGATAGCCGCCCGAGGTCAGCGCCCCCTTCTTGATGGCCTTGGGCAGGTCCGGATTCTCGATGTCGAAATCCTTGATGGGATCGCTCATTCGGTCTCTCCTTTATTTCGCGCAACGTGCTATGAACGCGCCCGCCAAGCAAGCTGCCCCCTTCGAGACCGCGATGGACGCGCCCCGAGCCGAAACGACAGCAATCCGGGCCGGTGCCCTGGATCTCGCGCGCCGTGCCGGTGCGCGCATCGGCTTGCTCGTCCTGGCCTTCCTCATTCTTGCGATGCTCGTCGGCGGACACGTCCTGTCGCTCCCCGTCGCCGCGCTCGCCTTCCTTGCCGCCGCCATCGCGGCGGCGGTGCTGCCCGCCCGCTCCATGATTCGCGAGAGCGCCGCCATCCAGCCCGGCGCGCGTGAGCCCGACATCTTCGCCTTCGCTGACGCGCTGACCGACCCGTGCCTCATCCTCGACCGGCGCGCCGTCGTCATCCACCGCAATCCGCCCGCCGCCCGCCAGTTTCCGGCGACGGTCGCCGGCAATCCGGTGACCTTCTCGCTGCGCAATCCCGATTTCGTGCGCGCCATCGAGCGGGCCAGCGATATGGCTTCGTCCCAGACCATCGAGCTGCATGAGACGATCCCTTCCGAGACCTGGACCAAGGTCATCGTCGCCCCCCTGCGCACGCCCGGCCGAGAATGGGCCGAGGACGAAGCGCGCCGCCTCGTCGTCACCTTCCAGAGCCTGACCGAACTGAAGCGCGTCGATGCGCTGCGCACCGATTTCATCGCCAACGCCAGCCACGAGCTGCGCACGCCGCTGGCCTCGCTCCTCGGCTTCATCGAGACCCTGCAGGGCCCAGCCGCCAAGGACGCCGCCGCCCGCGACCGGTTCCTCGGCATCATGCGCGGCCAGGCCGAGCGCATGGCCAAGCTCATCGAGGATCTCCTCTCCCTCTCGCGCATCGAGATGCACCAGCACATGCGCCCGACCGGGGAGATCGACCTCGTCCTTCTCCTGCGTGAGGTCTGCGAGGGCCTCGAAACCCAGGCGCGCGACGCNGCCGTCGTCCTCGACTTCACCGCCACGACCGAGAGCGCCGTCCTCACCGGCGACCNGGGCCAGCTCTACGAGGTCTTCGAGAACCTCATCGATAACGCCATCAAGTACGGCGCCTCGGGCGGCAAGGTGGAGGTGACCCTCGGGCCCGCCAACCGTCCGGGCTATGCGCACCTCGTCACGGTCACCGACCATGGGCCGGGCGTTGCCGAGGAGCACGTCCCGCGCCTGACCGAGCGCTTCTACCGGGTCGACGCCGAGTCGAGCCGAAAGAAGAAGGGCACGGGGCTTGGCCTCGCCATCGTCAAGCATATCGTCAGCCGCCACAGGGGCTTGATGACCATCCGCTCGCGCCCCGGCGAGGGCATGCGCGTCGAGGTCTTGCTGCCGCGCTGAAGACTCGCCCCGGTTACGGACCTTTGCCCCTGGTCGTCTATCCGCGTGAGGCGGGCAAAAGATGAAGTTTTTTGACGATCCTTACGCGACGAATGAGGAATATGCGTTGCTTTACAGCCATTTAATCTGTCGCAAAACTGTAACCGGACTGACATAAAACCCTAAAGAGCAGGTCATAGGGTGCCCCCGTCAAACAGGGGCGGGGGATACCGGTCTCTGGGCCGCAAGCCCGATTACGGGCCGGCCTTACTGATCTCCGAAAGGGAACCATCATGAAAATCGCACTTCTCACCGGCGTGGCCGTCCTGGCCCTCGGCACCGGCGTTGCTTTCGCGCAGTCGCGCGACACCATCCAGATTGCCGGCTCCTCGACCGTTCTGCCGTTCGCCTCGATCGTTGCCGAGGAATTCAGCGCCGCGTTCCCTGAGTTCAAGACGCCCGTCGTCGGTTCGGGCGGCACCGGCGGTGGCCTGTCGCAGTTCTGCGAAGGCACCGGCGACAACACCATCGACATCGCCAACGCTTCCCGCCAGATTCGTGACGGCGAGCGCGAGGCCTGCACCGCCGCCGGCGTCACCGACATCCGTGAAGTCCAGTTCGGCTTCGACGGCATCGTCTTCGCCTCGGCCGCTTCCGGCCCCGACTTCGCCCTGACCCCGCTGCAAGTCTACAAGGCCATCGCCGCCCAAGTCGTCGTCGACGGCGAGCTCGTCGACAATCCCTACACCTCCTGGGCCGAGGTCGATCCGGCTCTCCCGGATCAGCCGATCGCCCTCGCCGTCCCGGCCTCCAATCACGGCACCCGGGAAGTCTTCCAGGAGCGCGTCGTCGGCGCTGGCTGCGAGGAGGCCGGCCTGCCCGAGGGCCTCTCGGAAGAGGAAGCCGAAGCTGCCTGCACCACCTACCGTCAGGACGTCGTGATCGAGATCTCGGGCGACTACACCGAGACGCTCGCCCGCCTCAACTCCGACCCGAACACCGTCGGCGTCTTCGGCCTCTCGTTCTACGAGCAGAACACCGACACCCTCAAGGTCGCGACCGTCAACGGCGTCACCCCCTCGAAGGAAACCGTCGCCGCCGGCGAGTACCCGGTCAGCCGTCCGCTGTTCTTCTACGTCAAGGGCCAGCACATCGGCGTGATCCCGGGCATCCAGGAGTATGTCGAGTTCTTCCTGTCCGAGGGCGTCTCGGGCGAGGGTGGCGTTCTCGAAGCTGCCGGCCTCATCCCGCAGCCGGCCGAGACGACCGCCGAGGTTCTCGCCGCCTTCCAGGCCGGTCCGAGCCAGTAAGCCTTGTTGCGGGCCGCGCCGGTGCGCGGCCCGCTCCTTCCTCTGCCGCGGGGACCTGACCCATGAATGCCCTGATCGTCGCCGGTTTGCTGCTGGTCCTGCTGGGTGTCGCCTATCAGAGCGGTTGGTCGAGGAGCCGCGCCCTTGCGACCGCCAACGGCGTCAAGGTCCACTCCCGTCCCCAATACCATGGGTCTTACGTGGCCATCTGGGCCATGATCCCGGCCCTCGTCATCCTGCTGCTCTGGGCCTGGCTCGGCGGCGGCTTCACGCGCGACTACATCGTCTCCCAGATTCCGCAGGAGACGGTGCTGGCGCTCGACCAGGCCGGCCTCAATGCCACCGTCGGACGCATCCAGGCGATCGCGTCCGGCTATGGCGTCGTGGGCGAGGTGCAGCCCTACGAGCAGGCGGCGGGCGCCGCCCTCCGCTCCTTCCAGTTCTTGAGCTTCGCCATCGTCCTGGTGCTGGCGGCCGTCGCCGGCGGCGGGGCGCTCCTTTACGCCCGCAGCCGCATCAATGCGCGCCTCAGGGCCCGCAACGCCGTCGAGCGAGTGGTCGGCGTCGTGCTGCTCGTCTGCTCTGCCGTCGCGATCCTCACCACCGTCGGCATCGTGGCCTCCCTCATCACCGAGGCCATCCGATTCTTCACCTTCATCCACCCGTTCGATTTCTTTTTCGGCACGGTCTGGGCGCCCAACAATGCCGGCACCGGCGGCCACTACGGTTCCTACGGCCTGCTGCCGCTGCTCTCCGGCACGCTGATGATCACCGCCATCGCCATGCTGGTCGCCGTGCCGGTCGGCCTGATGGCCGCCATCTATCTCAGCCAGTATGCCCCGCACCAGTTGCGCGCCGTCGCCAAGCCGATCATTGAGATTCTCGCCGGCATCCCGACCATCGTCTTCGGCTTCTTCGCCCTGGTGACGGTCGGTCCGTTCCTGCGCGACATGGGCAATTTCGTCGGCCTGTCGATCAACGCCACCAGCGCCCTCACAGCCGGCGTCGTCATGGGGATCATGATCATCCCGTTCGTGTCCTCGCTCTCCGACGACATCCTCAACCAGGTGCCGCGCACCCTGCGTGACGGGGCCTACGGCCTCGGCGCCACCCAGTCCGAGACCATCCGCAACGTACTGCTGCCGGCAGCTCTGCCCGGCATCGTCGGGGCGTTCCTGCTGGCCGTCAGCCGCGCCATCGGCGAGACCATGATCGTGGTGCTCGCCGCCGGCAACGCGCCGGTGCTGCGCGGCAACCCGTTCGAGCCGGTGGCCACCATCACCGTTTCCATCGTCAACCAGCTGACCGGCGATACCGATTTCACCGGGCCGCAGTCGCTGGTCGGCTTCGCCCTGGGGCTTACGCTCTTCGTCATCACCCTCGGCCTCAACATCGTCGCCCTCTACATCGTCCGCCGCTTCCGGGAGCAGTACGAATAATGGCCACCGACACGCTCTCCACCGTAGAAGCTTCGACCGAGCGCACGCGCAAGATCCGCGCGAGCCTGCGCCGCCGCCACCTCAGCGAAGCGATCTTCCGCGCCCTCGGCCTTGCCGCCATCATCGTCGCCCTCGGGTTCGTGGCGCTGCTCTTCATCGACGTGTTCCGCAAGGGAATTCCCGCCTTCGTGCAGTCGAACCTCCACCTCAGCGTCACCTTCAGCCCTGAAGTGATCGACGTCGGCCCGGCGCCGGCCCTCGCCGACTTCCCGTCGCAGGCCGAATACCAGGCGGCGAGCCTTGCCTGGCAGCGCCAGGTCGCCATGCTCAACTGGAACCAGATCATCGAGGCGTCCCTGCGCGAGGCCGCGCCCGAAGGCTTCGAGATCGACAGCCGCCAGATCCTGTCCATCCCCGAGACCAACGCGCGCCACCAGGTCCGCGAGATGTTCGTCGCCAACCCGAGCCTCCTGGGGCAGACGGTGAACGTCGACGTCCTCGCCTCGGCTAATGCCGACAACTGGATCAAGGGCAACATCAATCGCGATCTGGGCGATGCCCAGCAGCAGCTCTCGCCGCCCGCCCGCACGCTCATCGACGCGTTCGTCGACAACGGCACGATCACCTCGGGCTTTGCCTGGTCGATCCTGACCAATGTCGACAGCCGCTCGGCCCCCGCCGCGGCGGGCCTGCTCGGCGCGTTCGTCGGCACGCTCTACATGATGCTCATCGTCATCGTTCTGGCGGTGCCGATCGGGGTGGCGGCGGCCATCTATCTCGAGGAGTTCGCGCCCAAGTCGCGCCTTACCGACCTCATCGAGGTCAACATCAACAACCTCGCGGCGGTGCCTTCCATCGTCTTTGGTCTTCTGGGCGCGGCCGTCTTCATCAACTGGATGCACCTGCCGATCTCGGCTCCCCTCGTCGGCGGCCTCGTGCTGACGCTGATGACCCTGCCGACGATCATCATCGCTACGCGCGGCGCTCTCCTTGGCGTCTCGCCGGCCCTCCGCCAGGCCGCGCTCGGCATGGGCGCCAGCAAGACGCAGATGGTCTTCCACCACGTCCTGCCGGTGACGTTCCCCTCGATCCTCACCGCCACCATCCTCGGCGTCGCCCACGCTCTCGGCGAGACCGCACCGCTCCTTCTCATCGGCATGAAGGCGTTCGTGGCCTCGGTTCCGGCAACCCCGCTCGACCAGGCGACGGCGCTCCCGGTCCAGATCTATCTCTGGCAGGGCAACGAGAACCGCAATTTCTTCGAACCCCGCACGGCAGCCGCCATCATGGTGCTGCTGGCGGTCATGATCCTGCTCAACGGCGTCGCGATCTACCTGCGCTCCAGGCTCGAAAAGCGCTCCTGATCGCAAACGCACAGATACAAGGACGGCTCAAAATGGATATGGTCGCCGGCAAGATTAGAACGACGCAGCAATCCGTGGATACCGCCATGAATCCCCTCGACGCGCTCGAGCGCCCGATCCGCCTCACCGCCCGCGACGTGACCGTGCATTACGGTGCCAAGCAGGCCCTGTTCGGCATCTCGATCGACATTCCCGATCGCGCCGTCACCTCCTTCATCGGACCTTCGGGCTGCGGCAAGTCGACGTTCCTGCGCTGCATCAACCGCATGAATGACACCATCGAGGGCGCCAAGGTGGGCGGCACCATCAAGCTCGACGGCGAGGACATCTACGATCCCTCGCTCGACGTGGTGGAACTGCGCGCCCGCATTGGCATGGTGTTCCAGAAGCCCAATCCGTTCCCCAAGTCGATCTACGACAACGTCGCCTATGGCCCGCGCATCCACGGCCTGGCCTCCAGCAAGGCGGACCTCGACGAGATCGTCGTCTCGTCGCTGCGCAAGGCCGGCCTTTTCGAGGAGGTCAAGGACCGTCTCAACGAGCCCGGCACCGGCCTTTCCGGCGGCCAGCAGCAGCGCCTCTGCATCGCGCGCGCCATCGCCGTCGGTCCCGAGGTGATCCTCATGGACGAGCCCTGCTCGGCGCTCGACCCCATCGCCACCGCCGTCATCGAGGAACTGATCGACGAGCTGCGCGAGAACTACACCATCGTCATCGTCACCCACTCGATGCAGCAGGCGGCCCGCGTTTCGCAGAAGACCGCCTTCTTCCACCTCGGCAACCTCATCGAAGAGGGCCCGACCGAGCAGATTTTCACCAATCCGGTCAACAAGCAGACCCAGGATTACATCATGGGCCGTATCGGCTAGCGGCACCCGCCCCGCAAGCGGCGCAAGAGGATTTCGAGGAACCGGCCATGACCAACCCCCAGGGCGAACACATCGTCACTTCCTACAATGACGAGCTGATCAATCTTGCCCAGCAGATCGCCGAGATGGGCGGGCAGGTGGAGGTCGCCATCGAGAACGGCACCCGCGCCCTGCTGCGGCTCGACCGCGAGCTCGCCGACGTCACCGTCATCGCCGACAAGCGTATCGACGACATGCAGCGCCACATCGACGAGATGGCGGTTTCCATGATCGCCCGGCGCCAGCCCATGGCTTCGGACCTGCGCGCCATCGTTACCGCCATCCACGTGGCGAGCGATCTGGAACGGGTCGGCGACATGGCCAAGCAGCTCGCCCGCCGGTCCTTGAAGATCGAGGGCCTCAACCTGCAGCCGCAGTTCTACAACGGCGTCAAGAACATGACGAACCGTGTCCAGAGCCAGCTCAAGGATGCGCTCGACGCGTACGCCAACCGCAATGCGGCCGCCGCCATCGAGGTGTGCAACCGCGACGACGAGGTGGACGCCATGTACACTTCGCTCTTCCGCGAGCTCCTCACCTACATGATGGAGGATCCGCGCAACATCACCGCCTGCACGCACATGCTGTTCTGCGCCAAGAGCCTCGAGCGCATCGGGGACCATGCGACCAACATCGCCGAGCGCGCCTATTACCTCGAGACCGGCAAGCAGCTTTCCGAGGACGTCCAGGAATTGCACCGCACCCAGCTCAAGGCCTGACCCTTTCAAGACCTGAATGAACGAGTTGAGAGATGCCAGCCACGATCCTTGTCGTTGAGGACGAGGCGGACCTGTCCGTCCTCATGCGCTACAACCTGGAGGCCGAAGGCTTCCGCGTGCTGACGGCCGAGAGCGGCGACGAGGCCGCCGAGATCCTGCAGGAGACGGTGCCCGACCTGATCCTTCTCGACTGGATGCTGCCGGGCCTTTCGGGCATCGAGCTTACCCGCCGCTGGCGTGCCCGCGAGGAAACCGCGCGCGTCCCCATCATCATGATCACCGCCCGCGGCGAGGAGGAGGAGCGCATCCGTGGCCTTGCGACCGGCGCCGACGACTACGTGGTCAAGCCCTTCTCGCTGCCCGAGCTCCTTGCCCGCGTCCATGCGCTCCTGCGCCGTTCGAGCCCGCAGCTCGTGACCTCCGTGCTGCGTGCCGGCGACCTCGAGCTCGACCGCACCAGCCACCGCGTGCGCCGCTCCGGCCGCGAGGTGCACCTCGGGCCGACCGAATACCGCCTGCTCGAATACCTGATGCGCCATCCCGGCCGCGTCTACTCGCGCGAGCAACTGCTCGACGGCGTCTGGGGCAACGACGTCTACGTGGACGAGCGCACCGTCGACGTCCATGTCGGGCGCCTGCGCAAGGCCATCAACCGCGGCCGGGCCGTCGATCCCATCCGCACCGTGCGTGGCGCCGGCTATGCCTTCGACGAGCGTTTCGACAAGGCCGGCTGAGCGTTTGGGGCAAGCAGGGCGAACATTAAATTTCGTCCATTCAGTTCGTTCAGTCTTGACTGAACGACCGCCGGTCTGTAACCGACGCGCTCCATGGAAAACGCGTCTGCAGCAGAAAACTTCATCGAGCGCATGGGCCTCATCGCCCAGGTGGATGGCACGCCGCGCATCGCCGGGCGCATCCTCGGGCTCCTTATCGTCGAGGGCCGTCCCTTTACCCTCGACGAGATGGCCGAGCGCCTGCAGATCAGCAAGGCAAGCGCCAGCACCAATGCGCGCCTTTTGCGCACTTCTGGCATCATTCGGCTTGTCGCCCACGCCGGCGACAGGCACGACTACTACGAGGTGGGCAGCGATCCCTATCGGCGCATGATGGCGACCGTGGGCGGGCGCCTTGCCCAGATCGGGGCGGAAGTGCTCGAGGCGGAAGCCTCGTTCGCCGAAACCGAGGCGGATGCCAAGCGCCGGATCCGCCAGCTCGGCGACTTTTATCTGCGCATGGCCGAACGCCTCAAGGACTGGTCCGAGCACCTGGAAGCCGACGCCGGCAACCCGAACTGAACCCATTCACTGAAATCCGAGCGGTCGAAAACACCATGAACGCTGAAAAGAAGGTCGCAAGCCCCAAGCCCGAATGGGCGCAGAGCAAGCACGACAAGGAAAACGCCGCCCGGATCGCCGCCGGCCTGCCGCCGCGCCGCCGGCGCTGGCCCTGGATCCTGCTCGCGCTCGTCGTCATCGCGATCATCGCCGCGGTGGTGGTCATGAGCCGCCAGCCGGCGCCCGAGCCGGTCGAGCAGGCGGCTGTCGAGACGATCAAGCAGCTCAATCCAGTCGAGATCACTACCGTCGAGCCCTCGACCCTCGCCGAGATGGTGCGCGTCACAGGGTCCCTTGCCCCCCAGCGCCAGACCGAGCTCTCCTCCCAGGTCTCGGCCCGCGTCATCGCCGTCCTCGCGCGTCCGGGCGACACGGTGAGGAGCGGCGACGTGCTCGTGCAGCTCGACACCGAGTCCCTCCAGGTCCAGCTCGATCAGGCGCGCAGCACCGCCGAGGCGACCCGCGCCCAGCTCGTTCTCGCCGACAGCCAGCTCGCCCGCACCCGCGACCTCATCGAGCGCGGCGTCACCGCCTCGTCCGGGCTCGAGCAGGCCCAGTCGAGCGCCGATGCGCTGCGCGCCAACCTCGCCGCCCTAGAGGCGCAGGTCGCCGCCGCCCAGATCGCCCTGCAGAACGCGACCGTGCGCGCGCCCATGGACGGCGTCATCTCCGCGCGCACCGTCGAGCCCGGCCAGACCGTCCAGCAGGGCACGGCGCTTCTGACCCTCGTCGACCTCGATACGCTCGAGCTGCAGGCATCCTCGCCCATCGGCCCCAGCGCCCAGATCGAACCGGGGCAGGACGTGACCGTCACCGTCGAAGGGCTGCCCGACCGCACGTTCGAAGGCTCGGTCGCGCGCGTCAATCCCGTCGCCGCCGCGGGCACGCGCACCATCCCCGTCTACATCACCCTCGACAATGAAGAGGGGCTGCTGCGCGGCGGCATGTTCGCCACGGGCCTCATCACCGTCACCGAAAAGCCCGATGCGCTTTCCGTGCCCGCGACGGCGGTGCGCGAGGATGCCGAGGGCAACTATCTCCTCAAGGTCGAGGATGGCGCCGTCGTACGCCAGGCGATCGAGCTGGGTGGGCAGTGGAGCCGCGGGCGCATCGTCGAGATCGTCTCGGGTCTCGAGGCCGGAGACATCATCGTCACCGCCCCGCTGACCCAGCTGCGGCCCGGCGACAAAGTCGAGATGGTCGAGGGTTAGCCGATGTTCCTCACCCGCATCAGCGTCAATCATCCGGTCTTCGCCACCATGGTCATGGTGGCGCTGCTGGTCTTCGGTTTCTACTCCTACCAGCGTCTGCCGATCGAGCAGATGCCCGACGTCGACTTCCCGGTTGTCGCCGTGGTCGTGAGCTATCCCGGCGCCTCTCCCGAGGCGGTGGAGAGCGACATCATCGAGCCCATCGAGAACCAGGTGAACACGATCGCCGGGCTCGATACCATCCAGTCCACCGCCATGTCCGGCTCGGCCATGGTCCTGATGATCTTCGATCTCGAGGTTTCCTCCGAGACCGCCGCGCAGGATGTGCGTGACAAGATCTCCCAGATCGAGGCGAGCCTGCCCGATAACGCCGATACGCCCACGATCCTGCGGTTCGATCCGAGCGCGCTGCCCATCATCTCGCTCGCGGTGACCTCCGACACGCTTTCGGCCCGCGACCTCACGACCCTCACTGAAGACGTGATCGTCACGCGCCTGTCCAACATCAGCGGCGTCGGCAGCGCCTCGGCCGTCGGCGGCATCGAGCGCCAGCTCAACATCCTCGTCGATCCCGATCGCCTCGCCGCCTTCAATGTCGGCATTTCCGACGTCATGAACGCGCTTGCCCAGGAAAACCAAAACCTGCCGGCCGGCACCATCACCCAGGGTTCCACGGTCCAGACCATCCAGGTCGAAGGGCGCGTCGAGAATGCCGAGGACTTCCTTGATCTCATCGTCTCGCGCCAGGGTGGGCAACCCGTCTACCTGCGCGACGTCGCCGATATCGAAGACGGCCAGGGCGACGAGAACAGCCTGGCCCTCCTCAACGGCGAGCGGGCGCTCGCCATCGACGTCATCAAGACGCAGGGCGCCAATACCGTTCAGGTCGCCCGCGACATCCACGCCGCCGTCGAGCGGATGATGGATGGCGAGCTGCCCGACGGCGTGCGCATCGAGGTGGTGCGCGACAACGCCGTGCCGGTGGAGCAGAGCTTCCACGCCGTCCAGAACATGCTGATCGAAGGCGCCGCCCTCGCCGTCGTCATCGTGTTCCTCTTCCTCAACTCCTGGCGTTCGACGGTCATTACGGGCCTCACCCTGCCGATCTCGATCATCGGGACGATGATCTTTCTCAACTTCTTCGGCTTCACGCTCAACATGATGACGCTGATGGCCCTGTCGCTCGCCGTCGGCATTCTCATCGACGATGCCATCGTGGTGCGCGAGAACATCATGCGGCACCTGCACATGGGCAAGAACCACCGCCAGGCCGCCCTCGATGGCACCAACGAGATCGGCCTCGCGGTTCTGGCCACCACGCTCTCCATCGTCGCCGTGTTCCTGCCGGTGGCGTTCATGGACGGCATCATGGGCCGGTTCTTCCTGCAGTTCGGGGTCACCGTCTCGGTGGCCGTTCTGATCTCGCTCTTCGTCGCCTTCACGCTCGACCCCATGATGTCGAGCGTCTGGTACGATCCGGCCGCCCATCCTGATGCCAAGCGCGGACCGATCGGCAAGGCGGTCCAGCAGTTCGACCGGTTCTTCGAATGGGTCGCCGGCGGCTATCGCCAGCTGCTGCGCTGGTGCCTCAAGTGGCGCAAGACTACCCTTGCGGTGGCCCTGCTTTCCTTCGTTGGCACCTTCTTCCTCTTCCCGCTGGTGGGCGCCGAGTTCATTCCGGCCACCGACAACAGCGAAGTGCAGGTGGTGATGGAAACGCCGACCGGCTCCTCGCTCGATTACACCGCCCTGAAGATCGCTCAGGTCGACAGGGTGCTGCGCGCGCTGCCGGAGGTCAAATCGACCTACGCGACGGTCAACTCGGGCAATTCGCGTGGCGGCAACAACTCGGCCACCATCGTCGTCGGCATGGTGCCGGAGTCCGAGCGCGACGTCTCGCCGACCGAGTTCGCCGCCACCGTCCGCCAGGCATTGGCGGCGGTTCCCGGCGCCACCTACACCGTGTCCGCCTCGGGCGGCTTCGGCGGCCCGACGGCGCCGATCTCGGTGGGCATTTCCGGCCCGAGCTTTACGGTGCTCGAGAGCATCGCCGATGACCTCGCGGCGCGCATGAGAGAGATTCCGGGCATCATCGACGTGGAATCCTCGCTCGAGGACGCCACCCCGATCCTGGCCGTCCGTGTCGACCGCGATCTCGCGAGCGACCTGGGCGTCAGTCTTGCCCAGATCGGCGCGGCCCTCAATCCGATGCTCGCGGGCGACGAGGTGACCGACTGGACCAACCCCAACGGGGACAATCTCGGCGTCTTCGTGCGCCTGCCCGAATGGGCCCGCAACGACGTCGACGCTCTCGGCAGCCTGCCCATCGTCCAGAGCGGGGCGAACGGATCGTCCTCCGTCATCCGGCTCGACCAGGTGGCGACCATCGTTCAGTCGACCGGCCCCGCCACCATCGACCGCGAGGACCTCGACCGCCGCGTCAACGTCACCGCCAATATCGAGGGGGTGAACCTTGGCGACGTGACGCCCCAGATCCAGGCGATCATCGACAGCATCGACGTGCCCGTCGGCTATAGCGTGAGCCAGGGCGGCGAGGCCGAGGACCTGGCCGAGACCGGCGCCGCCGCCGGATCGGCCCTGCTGCTCGCCGTCATCTTCATCTATCTGGTGCTCGCCAGCCAGTTCGGCAGCTTCCTGCAGCCGCTGGCCATCATGGTCTCGCTGCCGCTCTCGCTCATCGGCGTGGTGCTGGGCCTGCTGGTCGGCGGATCGACCCTCAACATGATGTCGATGATTGGCTTCATCATGCTGATGGGCCTGGTGGTCAAGAACGCCATCCTCCTGGTCGACAACGCCAACCAGCACGTGCGCCAGGAGGGCATGAACCTCTACGAGGCGCTGGTCGAGGCGGGCGCCACCCGCTTCCGGCCGATCATCATGACGACCCTCGCCATGATCTTCGGCATGCTGCCGCTGGCCCTGAGCCTGCACGAAGGCAGCGGTCAGAACGCGCCCATGGCCCACGCGGTCATCGGCGGGCTGCTGAGCTCGACGGCGCTCACCCTCGTTGTGGTGCCGGTCATGCTGACCTACATCGACGCCTTCGGCCGGTTCGTCGGCCGTTTCACGCCCAAGGCGCCGGACGACGCGCCCCACGGCACGCCGGCCGAATAGGCCGACGGGCCACAGGGCAATGCTCTAGAGGCGCTCGGCCATCGCGACGAGCGCCTCTGTTTCATCCGGCACGCCCTCGGCAAGGCGCGCCGCCGCGACGAACGGCAGCCAGCCGTCGATCTCGCTGCGCGCGATCCCGGCGGCCGCCGCATAGGCCTCGGCATAGGCCTCCGCCAGCTGCGGGCGCGCTTTTGCCATCAGCACATAGGAGCGGCAGGCATCCGCCGCCGGCACGCCTAGGCTGGCGTCGAGCCAGTCGATGACCATTGGTGAGTCGAGCTCGCCCAGGATGTTCCAGGGATGGAAATCCCCGTGGCAGAGGCGATCGCCCTCCGGCTGCCCGGCCAGCCCATCCAGCAGCCGCTTGCGCAGAGGCTCGGCGAGCAGCGGCGTGCGCCCGATATGGTTCGTGAGCCGCGCCTTCTGCGTCGCCAATGCCGGTACCGTGCGCGCATGGATGCCGGTGTGGAGCCGCGCCATGGCCGCAAGGTGCATTTCCGCCTCCGCATCGCCGGCAAGCATCGCCTCAGCCCAGACTGTCCCCGCGACCCACTCCATCAGCAACCCCCAGCGCCGCTCGTGCTCCTCGACGCCGAAGACCCTGGGCGCCGGCACGCCGGCCTCCTCGAGCGCGGCGAGTATCCCCGCCTCACGGAACGCCGACCCCTTCACGCCCTGCCGATAGAGCTTCAGCACCCGCGAGCCGAACTCAAAGACCTGCGCCTCCTTGCCCCGTCCGATCACCCGCCCAAGCTCGCGCATTGCCCCCCTCCGTTCTTTATGCGCATCGTTACGCAAGCTAGGCGGTCCCGAACGCAACTCGTCAACCCTGCACGGCGGAGCAGTACCTCGCCACGTGATCGGCTGTCGTCCCGGCGAAGGCCGGGCTATCCTGAGATGCCGCACAAGATGTGTGAAACAGGCGGGACGCGCATCGCTCCTGCCGTGCCCGCTGATGCGGAGAGATGCTGCTACAAGCACAGTGCGTCCCCCTCCCCTCGAGGGGAGGGGATGGGGGTGGGGGGAACGGGCGGGTGAAAGCCCGCCTTTCCTTTGGCGGGTGCTTTGGCGCGCGGCAACAGATGGTCCGCGCACTATGCCGCAGCCTCGCGCCTCCTCCCGCGCATTGGCAGCGAAC
>Ga0065721_10049242_pt1 | contig 40564 bp, 30 predicted proteins | sample Mesricmetagenome_FD_59108 | JGI IMG/M metagenome (GOLD analysis project Ga0065721, IMG submission 59108) | Mesophilic microbial community from rice straw/compost enrichment Sample: eDNA_1 v2 (version 2) | ecosystem: Engineered > Solid waste > Grass > Composting > Bioreactor | place: USA: Davis... | reverse complement strand
CTCAAAGAAGATCCAGATATGAAACTCCTCCAAACAAACGTGCCTGGGATTCGGAAGTGGATTTTGGGCGCCCTCGGATGCGGCGTTCTGGCCCTGACCGGTGCCCAGGCGTCGCCCATCACGATTATCAATTACAGTTTTGAGGATCCAGCCATGCCCGATGTGTGGAACACCACCTTTGACGGGGTGCACGGCTATAGTAGTGAGGGGGTTCCGGGATGGTACAGCAACGAGCCGTCCATCGGAGGGGCCATCCGCTATGATATTCGTTATCCGGGCCGGACGGGGAACAATGTCATGTATTTGCACGGTTCGGGGAATCAGAACTTCTACACCGCAAACTTCGACCTCGGCGTGGAGTTGCAGAGTTATTCGACCTACACGCTCACGTTTGACGCGTTGTCCTGGTGGTGGGTTTGGAATGACGAGGAAAAGTCTCCGATCACGGACGGATACATCACCTTCCGTCTGGGCGTGTATACCGGGGACGATTACGAAAGCCGGGTGGCACTGGCGGAATGGGCGGGCGATCTTTGGATGCTGGAGAATGGAACCCTTTTGCCCAAGGTGACCATGACCCTTACCTTTACGACGGAGGAGGTGGCGCCGGGGACCAAATTCTGGATTGGAGGAGATCTGTATGGGAACGATTCGGACTATCACCGGCCGACGTTCGACAACTTCCAGCTGACCGTCGTGCCCGAGCCTTCCGTCGCCGCCCTGCTGGGGCTTGGTTTGTTGACGGGACTGCGTCGTCATCGCAGACTGCGTCGTGAAGGACAGTTGGTTTGACCGGATACTTCCCTTGAAATTGCGATTTTCTCTTTGCCTGGGGGCGTGTGCCCTGGCCGTTTCCGGTCAGGGCCGCGCTGAGTCCGTTCCCATCGTCAACCCCGGATTTGAACACCCCGAACTCGCCGACGTGACGAATGTCACCTTCGATGGCGGAGTGGGGGGATTGGGTCCCGTGGAGGGTTGGAGCAGCAACGAGCCCGGCATCGGGGGCATCATCCGTTTCGATGAACAATATCCCGGACGGACCGGTTCCAATGTCCTGTATCTTCACGGAACGGGCGGTCACAATTTTCACACCAGGGAGTTTGATCTCGGCGAGGATCTGCAAAGCCACACCACTTATGTCTTGAGTTTTGACGTGGTGCGCAGGGCCGGGGTGACCCGGGGAAATTCCGTGGTCTTTCGTGCGGGTTTGTATACGGGGGCCGATTATGACAGTCGCGTTCCGCTCGTGCAGCATGAAGGGGAATTGCTGCTGGTGGATCGTGATGGAAACCCGGCGGACAAAGTGCGGGTGACCCTGGTGGTCACCACGAAAGAAGTTCCGCCCGGCACCAAGTTTTGGATCGGAGGGGATGTCTTCGACGCGGATGAGTATCATCGCGCGCAGTTCGACAACTTTACCCTCGATAAGGCCGACAAGGTCGCCGAATAAAACGTCCCGAACCGCCCGAGGTCCGCGGGTGGAGTTCCGCTTTGGTGTGGCTCGCAGGGGCGACCGTCGGAAGACGGAGCGCGCCGGTTCCGTCCGCGCCCCGCTTTTTTTCAGGTTGCTTCGGCCGGCCGTTCCCGTCCGGTTGGCGAACGGGGAATCCTACTCCGGCGGCACAAATCCCCGCACGCCGCCGCGCTTTTTCCATTCCCGATACAGCATCCAAAGGAAGCATGTTGCCAGGGACTGAAAGGTGACCACCCAGAAGGGAAGATGGCGGTAGGCGAGGGAGGGTTCGGCCTGTCGGGCTTTGAGAAAGTCGAGCCAGGCGCCGCAGAGCAGTCCGGCCACAATGACGACGAGGGAACGCACCAGGGCGGTGGCCGCCGAAAATTGTCCGAACTTTTGCTGCGGCAGCAATTGCATGCAGGCGGGAAGTTCCGAGGCTGTGAACAGGGCGGCGATGGGGATGGCCATGCCCACCACGGCAATGTAGGTCAAAAACACCCGGTCGGCCGGAATCTCGAAGAACAGGAAAATGAGCGGGAGGGTCGACAGGACGGTTTGGGTCATCGCCGCAAAAAACAGGGTGCGAATGGGGGACAGGCGGTCGCTGAGGATGCCGGCGGGCAGCAGGAGTACGCCTCCGATGATCAGGGCGGCACTCGCGTATTGTCCGATCTGCTCCAGATTGAGGCCGATCGACTGACAGAAAAAGATGTTGAAGACGGAGGCATTGACCGCCACCGCCCAGAACGAGGTGAACAGGTAAAAATACCAGTAGAAGCGTCGGGTGAAGCTTTCGACGAAAAACGTCCGAACACCGGCCACGATTCCGCCGCCGCCCTGGAGGGGAGACGGCGGCGGATAGGAACCCTCCTTCACCTGGCGGCACATCAGGACAAAAACCACGCCGTAAATCAGCGCCGCTCCCACAAAGATTTCCAGGGTGTGGGTCTCCGCTTTGGGAAAGATGAAGAAGAAATAAAAGCTGCCGGCCAGCGTGCCCACGCAGCGGAAGATGGCCAGAAACCGCGCCAGATAGGCGTGGGGCACCACGTCGTTGAAGAGATAATAATACACCGACGCCACGAACATGTTGAAAAACTGAAAGCCGATGACAAACAATCCCAACAGGGTGAGTGTGACGACCCGGGTGTCCTGCAGCGCGGTGGCCCGCACCAGCCACTCTGCGATCTTTGGGGCGAGGCCGATCAGGATGAGAAAAAAACACAGAAACGGCAGTGTATTCAGGATGAAGGGAATGCGGCGGCCCCGCGGTCCGCGGTGGCGATCGCTCAGATAGCTGACCACCGGACAGACCGTCGCATTGAAAAGACCCGGGATGGTGGTGAGAAACAGCGCGATGAGCCAGTTGGGCGCGTCCAGCCGGGACAACATGAGGGGAAGGATTGAGGGGGTCACGCTCTCCATCAGGCTGAAACAGAAGTCGCCCAGCAGCAGCCAGAACATCAGCATCAACATCCCCGGAAACGTGTAGGTAAGGGTGCCGATACGGTAACGGTCCTCTCCGGCGGGGGAAGTCGGGCGGCTTTGGAGACTGGCGTTCATGCGGAATTTCGGCTGAGGGTGCGACCGGCCCGCAGGGTGGGAAAAATGACGGGGCCGGACCGAAGGAAATGGCGGGTGCGGACGGACGGCTTTGCGGGGATATTATTTCAGTTTTTGAATGATTCCAGAATTTTTCTCCGTCATCAGCATTTTTCCCCGGGGACGGAAACCGGGATTCATGTGGCAGAGAATGATGTATTTCATGGAGAAATGCGGCTGCCGGGGGGTGGCGGCTGCAGATTTTGATGGACCATTTGATTAATTCATATATTTAAAGAATTCATAAAAAGAGTTTTCATGAAAAAGGCTGTCGAAGAAATTGGAGTTGGAGTCATCGGCTGCGGAGCCATGGGCATGTCCGTCGTGCGCCGTGTTCTCGCGTTGGATGGACGGGTGCGGGTGAAGGCGTTGTTCGATCCCAACGCCGAGTCGGTCGGGAAAGCCCTGGAGGAGCTTCCGGAAACGCCCGTGGTGTGCCGCTCCGTCGACGAACTGCTTGCCGGACCGGACATCTCCTGGGTGATGATTGCCTCCTGGAATTCCTTCCATTGTGAGCAGACCCTGGCCGCCTTCGGGGCGGGCAAGCATGTCTTCTGTCAAAAGCCGCTGGCGATTTCCCTCTCCGAGTGTCTGGAGATGTACCGGGCCTGGCGTCGGACGGGACTGACCTTCAACATCGGATTTACGCTGCGGTATTCGCCGCACTATCGGAAGATCAAGGAATTGATCGACTCCGGGGCGATCGGTCGGATTGTCAGCATGGAGTTCAACGAGACGCTGGAGTTCAATCACGGGGGATACATCATGGGTGATTGGCGCCGTCTGCGGCGGAATGCGGGGACGCATCTGCTTGAGAAATGCAGTCACGACATCGACCTGGCCAACTGGATGGTGGGGAGCCGGGCGATCCGGGTGGCGTCATTTGGCGGTCTCAATTTTTTCACGTCGGAAAACGCCGGGCGGATTCAGGACGTGGGGCGCAGTCCGGAGGGGAAGGAGGCTTATCGCGCGTGGCCGGGATTGATCGGCCTGAATCCCTTCACGTCCGACAAGGATATCGTGGACAATCAGGTGGTCATTATTGAATACGGGAATGGCGTGCACGCCACCTTTCATACGAATTGCAATTCCGCCCTTCCGGAACGCCGCATGTACATTCTCGGTTCGGAGGGGGCGATTCGGGCCGACGTCCTCACCGGCACGATCCATCTGAAGAGGATCGGTTTTGATAGCCGGCTGGAGGATCATTCGACGGATGCGGGCGGGGGGCATGGGGACGGTGACGCCTATCTGGCCCGCGAGTTGGTGGACAGCATGCGCAATGGCAGTGCCCCGGCGGCCGGCATGAAGGAGGGGCTGGAATCCTCGGTTGTCTGCTTTGCGATTGACGAAGCCCTCGACACCGGAAGGGTGGTCAGCCTGGAGTCTTACTGGGAACAGGTGGAGGAGTGCGAAAAGGAAACCCCGGAACGCGAACTCGCGGTGGCCTGCTAAATATGAAATTCCCCCAAATTCTTCGGGCAGGGGCCGTTTTTCTGGGGTTGACCGTGGTTTCCTGCGGGCTGGCCCGTCCCTCGAAACCGGACGTTGTTCTGAAAAACGACCGGCTCTCCCTGGGGTTCGATGGCGGAACACTGTCGCTCGTCAGCCTGGTCGATCCGCTCACCGGGCACGAGTTTCTGGAGAACCTGCCGGAATCGTCCTCGCTGTGGGTGCTCGACATGGAAAAGCCGGACGGCACGAAGTTCCAGGTGCGCAGTAGCGGCGACGGCAAGCGTCGCCTCAAGCGTTCCGGGGACACCGTCACGCTCACCTGGAGCGGCGTGGCGGCGGGTGACGAACCCGGGGCCCTCGAGGTGGTGGTCACGGTTTCCCTGGCGGAAGGAGCCGACCGCTCGTTCTGGAACATCGAGGTCCGGAACGAGAGTCAGGCCTGCCTGGTCAATGTGCTTTTTCCTTTCATCGAGGGGATCTCGAAGCCCGGTCAGCCGTCCGCCGCCGTTCCCCGACACAACTGGGGGAACCTCGAAAGGGAGATCACCTACATACGGGGATCCTATCCCTGCGACATCTGGCCGATGCAGTTTCTCGCCCTGCTTGAGAAAAACACCGGCCTTTACCTGGCCTACGAGGACCCGAAGACCACCCCGAAATATTTCGACCTGAGGCCCGGAAAGCATTTTTTCTTCACCAGCTTCGTGGAGAATTCCACCCAGCCGGGCAACGACTTCATCTCCCCGGGACCCGTCGCGATCGGTGTCTGCGGTCCGGATTGGTGGAGGGCGGCCAAGATGTATCGGAAATGGGCCACGCAGCAGCAGTGGGCCCGCCGGGGACCGCTGACGAAACCTTCCGACATTCCGGAAGGCGCCAAGAACATCGGCATCTGGTTCAACGAGGACTTTCTCAATGTCCGTGCCGAAGAAAAGGACGGGCAATTTCGCGAGGCGGAGGAATTTTACCAACTTCCGCTGGCCGCGCAGATCTACTTCTGGCATCGGGCGGCTTTCGATACGGAATATCCCGAATATTTTCCGGCGCGTCCGGGTTTTGAATCGCTGGTCAGAAACCTTGTGGGCCGCGGAGCCTTTGTTGCGCCCTATGTGAACGGGCGTCTGCAGGATCTGAACGTTCCCTCGGCCGAGGCGGCCCGGCCTTTCCTCGTGAAGAAGCGCGACGGAACATCTCCGGTGGAAGACTACCAGTCCGGAGCCACTCTGGGAGCCATGTGTCCGGCCACCGCCTATTGGCAAAAAACCATGCTGGATGTCTCCCGGCGGCTCGTCGAGGAGGGCGTCAACGCCATTTATTACGACCAGATCGCGGCGGCGGAACCGTATTTGTGCTTCGACCCCTCGCACGGCCATCCGCTCGGCGGCGGATCCTATTGGGTCGAGGGATACCGCAAGATGCTGGGCGAGGTGAAAAAGCTCCGCACCGCCGCGGGCGAACCCGTGCTCATCGCCTCGGAGAACACGGCCGAGAGTTACATGGATGTGGTCGACGCCTTTCTCACCTGGACGCCGCGTGATCCCACGGAGATTCCGCTGCTGACTGCGGTCTACTCGGGTTACGCGATCTATTTCGGTTCCAATGCGCAGGTCGAGGAGAACTCGGGGTTGGGGCCGTTTGCCATGATCGTGGGGCGCGACATGCTCTGGGGGACGCAGCCCGGCTGGATGCATATTGATTTGTCATCCGGACGTGGCGGCTATCTTCGCGATGTCGCCCGGGTCCGTTATGCCGCGCGGCGGTTTTTCCAGTTCGGAGAACTCGTCGGCGAACTGAAGCCGACGGCCGATCCCGGCACGACCACCGGGGGATGGAAAAACGTGAAACGCGATGGCAGCGGGGCGACCCCGGTCACGCTGCCGGCCGTGATGTCTGCCGTCTGGAAATCCCCCGACGGCGCCCTGGGCCTGGCTGTCGCGAATCTTTCCGGCGAGGAACGCTCCTTTTCCTACAGGGTCAGGCCGTCCGACTATGGAGTGAATCTGCCGGAGGGAGGCCGTTGGAAACTGGTGCTGACAAATGTCGACGGGGACACCGAACTTCCGGCGACGTCCCAGGACGACCTGGAGCGTGAGGAACGGCTGAAGCCCTGGGAATTCCGGGTTGTTTCCGTTTTGCCCGAGTTCGCGGTTTCTGCGAAGCCGTAGACGAATTTATGGAAGAAGCCCTTACCGCCCTGGCGTCCCGTGTGCTGGGTGGCCACGCGACGAAGTTTTCTTTCCTGCAGGACGGCGGATTGCCCCCTCACACGTTCGAATTGCGTCATGAGGGAGCACGGGTGAACGTCCGGGGATCGGACGGTCCCGCCCTCGGCGCCGGTCTTTCGTGGTATCTTTCCCGCTGTGCGGGCGCGCACGTGTCCTGGCACGGATCCCATTTGGGGCGCGTGGCGGAGCTGCCGGCCCTGCCCGGGCCCGTCGTGCGACGGACCGCCTGGGCGGAGCACCGGTATTTTCTCAACTATTGTTGCTTCAGCTATTCGCTGGCCTTCTGGCGCTGGGAGCAATGGGAGTTCCTGATCGACTGGATGGCGTTGCACGGAGTGAACATGCCGCTTTCCGTCACGGGACAGGAAGCGGTCTGGCAAAACGTGGGTCGTGCGCTCGGACTGTCCGGCAAGGACCTTGAGGAGTTTCTGCCCGGTCCGGCCTATCTGCCTTTCGGATGGATGGGATGCCTCGATGGTTGGACCGGTCCGTTGCCCTCCCGTTGGATTCCGGAACACGAAGACCTCGGCCGCCGGATTTTGAACCGTCAGCGTGAACTCGGCATGAGGCCGGTTCTCCAGGGTTTTTCGGGTCATGTTCCGCCGGCCGTCGTCAGGTTGTTTCCCGAAGCCTCGGTGCAGAAAATCCGCTGGCTCGAGTGGGAAACGTATTTGCTCGATCCGCTGGATCCGCTTTTTTCCAAAGTGGCCGCCCTGTTTCTGGAGGAGCAAAAGCGCCTCTTTGGCACGAACCACCTCTATGCGGTCGATCCGTTCATTGAAATGGTGCCGCCATCCGGAGAACCGGAATATCTTGCCAGACTGGCGCGGGCCATCTGGTCCGGCATCGCGACAAGTGATCCCGAGGCCACCTGGATTTTGCAAGGCTGGCCGTTTCATTTTCAGAAGGCGTTCTGGACCGCGCCGCGGCTCAAGGCCTTTCTCGATGCGGTGCCACAGGACCGGCTCCTCCTGCTGGATCTGTATTGCGAGTCCCATCCGATGTGGCGCGAGACCGACGCCTTCCACGGCAAGCCCTGGATCTGGTGCAACGTCCAGAGTTTTGGACAGAACGTGGTTCTGACCGGAGCCCTGGAGGTCAACGGGCGCGGCTTGGAGGAGGCGCGCCGGGATCCGCTGGCAAAAAACCTTTGCGGGATCGGCATGGTGAACGAGGGCCTGTGTCAGAATCCCGCCGCCTACGACTTCCTCTTCGAAAGACCCTGGGAAAATGACGGGGAGAACCCCGCCGCCTGGGGACGGATGTTTGCCGCCCGTCGCTACGGCCGGGATCTGGCTTCGACCTCCGAAGCCTGGGCCGTGCTGGCCGAAACCGTTTATGCACGCGCCCGCATCGAGGATTCCGGACTGGTCCGTTGTCCCACGATTCCGGTGCAACTTCTGCCCGAAAAGGAAGTCGTGGCGACCAATCGCGCCTGGTTCCTGCTTCTCGAGGCATCGGAAGAATTGTCGGCTGAAGAGACGTATTGTTTCGATCTTCTGCACGTGGGACGCCAGGTCCTTTCGAACTTGGGCAATCGCTGGAAAGCGGATCTGCAGAATGCGATCGCGGCGCAGGATGGGGAAACGTTCGCAAAACTCGCCGGGCGCATTCGGGAGTTGCTCGGGGATTTTGCGATGCTGCTTGCCTGTCACCCGGCCTTCTGTGTGGAACCGTGGATTGCCTCCGCCGTGCGGTGGGGAGAAACCGAGGAGGAACGCGCGCGGCTGCGTCAGGGTGCCCTTCGACAGCTGACGCTCTGGGGCGACGGCCGGGCGGAGGAATTGCGGGATTATGCGCGGAAGGAATGGTCGGGCCTCGTGGCGGAATTTTACCGTCCCCGCTGGGAGCGCTGGTTTGCCTTTGTCCGGGAGGCCTGGGCGGACGGTCGTTCGCCCGATCCCGGGGTGTATCGGTCCCAAATGATTGCATGGGAGAGGGAATGGATCCTCACGGCCGACCCGCGCGATCTTCCCCGGCAGGAAACGGTGGCCGCCTCCCGCCATTTGTGGAACAAGTATCGGGCTGATCTCCGATGAACGAAGTCATTTTGGCGTTGGATCTGGGAGGAACCTGGATGAAGGGATGCGCGTCCCCGTGGCCGGAAGAGACGCCGTTTCCCGTCCGGAATGTGCGACGTATCCGCACGCCGCTGGAAGGCTCACGCGATGCCGACGGGTTTGCCGCCGCCGTGGCCGCCTTTTGCCGGGAACTGGCCGGCGGCGGGTCCATCCGGGCAATCGTGGCCGCCACGGCGGGTGAGGTGGACGCCCAGGGAAAACGGTATCTTTGCGCCGGCGCGCATCTCGGCGTGATGGGATCCACTCCATGGGGGGATCGTCTGGAGGCCCGGCTCTCCTGTCCGGTCACCCTGATCAATGATGCGGAAGCGTTTTTGCTTGGGGCCGCCGTCCGGCATCTCGTGCCCGACCAAGGGGCGGTGGGCGCCCTTGTTCTTGGCACGGGTCTGGGATTTGCCATGGCGCGCGACGGACGTTGGTGGCGTCCCAACCGGCGACTGATTCATCTGGGGGCCATTCTGTGCGCCGATGGCGATTTCAACGCCATGGTGAGCGCCGTGCGGGCCTCGGAGGAGGGCGTTTTTTCCGAAGGAACCTCCGGACTCGCCGCCTACCTCGGCCGGCTATCCGCCGCCATCGCCACGGCGGTGAACCTGTTTCAACTCGACACGGTCCTGCTCGGAGGGGGCGGCGTGGACGCCCTGCAGGGCACCGGGATTGATTGGCTTTCCGAACTGAAAAAGGCCGTTCCGGCCCGCCTGCTGCCGAGGGCGGCGTCCGTCTCGCTTGTGCCGGTGGACCGGGCCAATCAGGTGATCTTGGAAGGCACACTGACGTTGGCGAGGGGGAATGCACACGCCCTTCAGGGGCGGGCAAAAAAGTCCTTTCGCGGCCTGGGCACGGAACGGGGAGGATTCCTCGCGGGGATGGAAACCCGGTCGCCGGTCGCGATTGCGGCCCGGTTGTGCGAGGAGGAGGCGGCCGCGGCCGGCCGCCTTTCATCCCAGGCCGAGGCCCTTGCCCGGGGGGCGTCGCTGGTGGCCGACACCGTGCGCAGGAACGGACGCGTCTTTTATGTCGGCGCGGGAACAAGCGGCCGCCTTGGCGCCCTGGATGCGGTGGAAATTCCCTGCACGTTCGGCGTGGAGCGCCGGCATTTTCAGGCCATCATCGCCGGCGGGGTGAGTGACGCCGCCCTCACGATCGAGGGGGGCGGCGAGGAGGATGTTTCCTCGGTGCCGGATCTGATTCTCGCCGGTCTGCAGGCGGGCGACCTTGTGGTGGGCATCACCGCCAGTGCCACGGCGTATTTCGTCCGGTCCGCCCTCGCCTTTGCCCGAAGCCGGGGCGCGGCGACGATTCTGGTTCATGAAAATCCCGTCGAAGCCGGGGTGGCCGATCTGTCCATCCGCCTGGAAAGCGGGGCCGAGCCCATCGCGGGTTCCACCCGGATGAAGGCGGGCACCGCCACAAAAAAGGTTCTCAACGCCCTCTCCACCGTCGCCATGGTGCTGTTGGGCAAGGTGCGCGAAGGCGAAATGATCGACCTCGATTGCAACAATGAAAAACTCCGCGAGCGGGCCGTGAGGATTCTTTCCTCACTGCGCCGGATGCCTGAGGAGTCTGCGAGGGAGCTTCTGAAGCAAAACGGATTTCAACTCCGCGCGGCTCTGGAATCCAAGGATCCCCTCCGGCGCGGGGACGGATGATTGGTTGGCCCGGACGGATGAGGTCCGGCCGGGCGCGGGGCTCAGTCGAGATTCACGGGTCCCGGGGGTTCGTAGTTCCGGTTCCACTTCAGCGTCCAGAGTTCATTGATCGGCACGAAGCGCACGCTGCCGTCCATGAAACAGATGTTGACCCCGTTCCCGTGGCGGCGCATGGCCAGATTGTCCACCATGCGCCAGTTGGCACCGTTCATGGGAATTTCCTTTCGGTCCTTCATGGAGCCGGCCGGAGGTACGGGATCGGTGTCCACCGGCCAGAGTCCTTCCCAGCGCGCGTCCATCATCATGGGAATCTTTGAGATGTCGTCCACCCGGGAGGAACCCAGGCTGGCCCGTTCCCGTTCCATCGTCGCGTTGTCCATGAAGGAACGCCGCGTCCACATGTTTAATCCGTAGCTGCTGTATCCGGCGTCCCCGGGTGTCTTCAGCCACGATCCCTCGTTGAGAGCCCAGGCATGTCGGTGGCTTCCCCACTTGTTGCCGTCGGCGTTTTTCAAATCGTTCCCACCCGGATGGGGCGCCGCGGGGCAGCTGCGCACGGCGTCGAGATCGCAGTAGTCGCGGAGGGCCGAGAGCCAGGTCAGATTGTCGGGATTTCCGAAGGCCGCATCGTCTCCGGGGATGAAGTGGTGATTGTCGGCTTCATAACTCAGCATGGCCGTTCCCAGCGTGCGAAGCTTGACCACGCAGGCGGCGCTTTTGCTTTTGTCGAGGGAACGGTGCGCGCTGGGAACAAGCAAAGCGGCGAGAAGGCCGATCGCCGCCACCACGATGAGTGTTTCCACGAGGGTGAACGCTCCGGGGGGCGCGGAAAGAACAAAAGGCCTCTCCCGGATCGCCCGCGGCCAACGTTCCCCCCTTCTCCAGGTTCTGCAAACAACGTGCTTCATGGTGCTTCTTGTGGTGGGTACTCGTTTTCAGGGAACCTGTCATGCCGTTCGAATTCCCCGAAACGGATGACACGGAAGCCGAAAAACCGACCCGGCATCCAATTAATTGAAATAATGAATAAATGAAAGGAAATTTTTCCGGATCTTTTCGGTCCGTCCGGGGCGTGGGAACCGGAAAAGGAAAGGCCCCGTCGTCCCGCGGACGTTTGGCGCCTGGGGAAGACGGGGCCAAAGGCGAGGGCGTTCCGTTACGGCAGCGGGAAACGGCTGGTGAACGCGACGACCTGTTCGCGGATTTTGGCGAGGGCGGCGTCATCATTCCGGGCCTGGAGCGCCGCATGCAGGTGGTCGGCGATCTCCATCATGTCCTCCTCCTTCATGCCGCGGGTGGTCATCGCCGGCGTGCCGACGCGGATGCCGCCGGTCTTGGTGATGGGCTCGGTGTCGAACGGGATGGCGTTCTTGTTGACCGTGATGGCGGCCTTGTCGAGGGCGGTGGAGGCCTCGGCGCCGTTGAGACCCTGCGGACGCAGGTCGACGAGCATGAGGTGGTTGTCGGTGCCGCCGGACACGATGCGATAACCCAGCATGTTCAGGCGGGCGGCGAGGGCCTTGGCATTGTTGACGACCTGGTGGGCATACGTCCGGAAGGAGGGCTGGAGCGCCTCGTGCAGACAGACGGCCTTGGCGGCGATCACGTGCATGAGCGGACCGCCCTGGATGCCCGGGAAGGCCTGGGAGTCGAGTTTTTTGGCGAATTCCTCCTTGCACATCACCAGGCCCCCGCGCGGACCGCGCAGGCTCTTGTGCGTGGTGGTGGTGACAAAATGGGCGTGGGGGATCGGCGAGGGATGAGCGCCGCCGGCCACGAGACCCGCGATGTGGGCCATGTCGACGAAGAGATAGGCGCCGACGGAATCGGCGATCTCCCGCATGCGGGCAAAATCGATCGTGCGCGGATAGGCGGAGGCGCCGGCGGTGATCATGCGGGGTTTCACCTGCTCGGCCTGCCGGGCCAACGCGTCGTAGTCGATCTGCTCGGTCTTCTGATCCACTCCGTAGTGGTGGACCTCATAAAGCTTGCCGGAAAAATTCGCGCGATGGCCGTGGGTGAGGTGGCCGCCATGGGCGAGGTCCATGGTGAGAATGCGGTCCCCGGGCTGGAGCACGCTGAAATAAACCGCCATGTTCGCCTGGCTGCCGCTGTGCGGCTGGACGTTGACGTGTTCGGCTCCAAAGAGTTTTTTGGCGCGCTCGATGGCGAGGGATTCCACGACATCGACGTGTTCACAGCCGCCGTACCAGCGGCGTCCGGGATAACCCTCGGCGTATTTGTTGGTCAGGCAGGACCCCTGCGCCTCCATCACGGCCTTGCTGGTGAAGTTTTCGCTGGCGATCAGCTCGACGTGCTCGAACTGACGGTGACGTTCGCTGCGGATGGCTTCGGCAATTTCCGGATCCACGCCGGCGAGGGCGTCGAGGTTGTCGGTGGGTGCGGTAGAGGATGGCATGGAGTGACTGTCGATGAATTTGAGAATGGCGGGAAGGGCGGCTTGAATGGTGTCGCGGCAGCGTTCGTAGGTGGCGCGACCCAGACCGATCGGATCGGGAACGTCGGGGGAGCCATCCTCGAATTCGCGCAAAAGGAACGTCTTGCCGGCGGCCTCGGGGAAAAAAAGCTCCAACAGCCGCTTGTGGTCGCGGGTCATCACAAAAATGTGCGTGGCCTTTTCCACCAGCTCCTCGGAAACCGGCTGGCTGCGAAACTTGGAAAGATCGATTCCCAGCGGCTGAAGCGCGCGCACCGCGTCCCCGCTGGCGGGTTGACCCCGCCCGGCGCTGACGCCGGCCGAAGAGACCGCAATGTCGTCGCGCCCGGCCACGAGCTTGCGAAAAAGCCCCTCGGCCATCGGACTGCGGCAGACATTGCCAGTGCAAACAAACAGAACGTGCTTCATTGCGCGAGTCCCCCAAAATGGGGTCGGGTGGCCTGCAAGTCAATCGCGGCGGTGAAGGGAAAGAACACCACCCTCCCAATTCCCCCCCTCCCGCCCATTCCGCTCTTTCCTGCGAAACACCCCTCGGGGGCGACGGGGCCCAACCTGCGTTCAAAGAATTAAAGATATTTTTTTCTTTATTTAAGGAGTGAGGGCTGCTGGACTGGCATTGAGATGAAAACGCAGGGGAGTCTTGCCGGGGTGATTACCGGAGGTCGATGCGGCGTTGCGGCCGGTGGGAGGCGTGCACGAACGCGGCGTGTATGAACGGGTCTGAATTTCCTCTTCGCCATGTCCTTCCGGCGCTAAAACGAATTTATGTTCATTTACGGCAAGACGGCTTCCAACGCGATTGCGGTCATGAGCTACCTCGCGGAGCGTCCCGGGCAGCGTGTGGGATCGGGCGAGATTGCCGGGGCGCGGTCCATACCGAGGCCGCTCACGGCGAAGTTGCTGACCCAGCTGGCGGCGGCGGGATTGGTGGCCGGTCAACCGGGTCCGCATGGGGGCTACAGGCTGGCGAAACCACCCGGAGCCATCCGCCTCTCGGACATCATTCGTCTTTTCGAGCAGACGGAACTTCCGTCGCTCTGCCCGTTTGGCCCCGGCTGGTGCGGGCACGGGACCCCCTGTCCCCTGCACGATCGCATTGCCGCAATGGTGGAGGACAGCCGGCGTTTCATCGAGGAAACCACCCTGGCGATTTTTGCGCCGCAGACCTGAGGGGGGCGGAAGGTCGGCGGGGATGGGAGTCCCCGCGGCCGCGGAAGTCCCGCCCCGCCGCCCGCCAACCCCACGTTGAATCATGAAAACCGTCACCCGACCCGATATCACCGGACGCCCCGATTTGATCGTGCTTGTCGATCGCTTTTACGAGCGCGTGCGCCGGGATGAAATGCTGGGATATGTCTTTGATGACGTGGCCCGCGTCCGCTGGGACGAACACCTGCCCAAGCTTTACGATTTTTGGGACACCGTCCTGTTTCGGACCAATCGTTTTCGCGGAAACCTCATCGGCGCGCATGCGCGGCTGATTCCCGAGGCCGGAATGGATCGGGAAATGTTTGATCGCTGGCTGACCCTGTTTCGGGAGACGGTGTCGGAGCTTTTTGCCGGACCGAATGCCGGACACATTGTTCGCTGCGCCGAGGACATGGCGTCCGTTTTGCATGCCAGGATCCATCAGGCACCGGATGAGCGCTGAGGGGAGGCACAGGGACACCCGCATGTCGCCGCCCGGCTATTGGGCGCTGGTGCGGGCGGGGGAACCCTTCCGGCTTTTCTTTCCGCTTGGCACCCTGTTTGCGATCCTGGGTGTGGCGCTCTGGCCGCTGTATGTCTGGGGTTTCACCGCGTCGTATCCGGGGCAGATGCACGCCCGGATCATGATCGAGGGATTTCTGGCGTGCTTTGTCATGGGATTTCTCGGCACGGCCCTGCCGCGTCTTTTGGAGACTCCGGGGGTCACCCTTTATGAAACGCTGGTGTGTGCGGCGTTGTTGACGGCGGCCGGGGTGATGCATCTGGCGGGCCGTCCGGTGGCCGGCGACCTGCTTTTTCTGCTGGGGGTTTTGCTGTTCGTGGCCGTGCTGGGGGTGCGGTTCATGATGCGGCGGGACACGCCGCCGCCCGGGTTTGTGCTGGTGGGGCTGGGATTGGTGTGTGCGCTGACGGGAACCGTTCTCTTCCTGATTCCGGAGATCGCGCCTGCGCGGGCGGCGGCCTGGCAGCCCGGGATGGCGCGGTTGTTGTTGTATCAGGGTTTTCTTCTGCTGCCGGTGATGGGGGTGGGCCCGTTTTTGCTGCCGCGATTTTTTCAGGTGCCCAGCCGGCATGCCTTTCCCGAATCGTATTTTGTGCCGCGCGGGTGGTGGCCGCGTGCGCTGACGGCGCTGGGGTGCGGAGTGGCGGTGCTGGCGGGCTGTGCCCTCGAGGCGGACGGCTCCGTCCGCGCGGGGGCGGTTCTGCGGGCGGTGGCTGTCGGCGGGTATTTTGCCGCCGAGATGCCGTTCCGGGGCAGGGCGCACGACGGGGGAACGCTCGCTTTCGGTGTGCGGACCGCCCTCTTCTGCATTCCGGCCGGATATGTTCTTGCGGCGGTTTTTCCGGGTTGGTCCGTCTCCTGGCTGCATGTGGTTTTCATCAGCGGACTGGGTTTGCTCACCCTGCTGGTGGCCGCACGGGTTGTTTACGGTCATGGAGGACAACTGGAGCTTCTGAGGGGCCCGTTGCGCTGGATGCGGGTGGTCATCGGTCTGGTGGGGCTTGCCATGCTGACGCGGGTCGGAGCCGACGGGATGCCCGGCGTGCGCATGAGCCATTACGCCTATGCGGCGGTGGTGTGGATGGCGGCCGTGGGTGTTTGGGCGGTTTTTGTGCTCCGTTTTGTGGGGAGGGCCGAAGGAAACGACCGGGCGTGAAAACGGTCGGTCCGGTTGTGAAAGGGGAGGGCATTCCGCAGGGAAACGCACCGCCGCCGGGGGAATTGCCTTGTGAGCGGGCTCCGTCCGCCGTATGTAGCTTGACTCCCCGATGAGCACACAGGCCGAGCATTCCGAGTGGTTGGAAAAGGCGTGGCGGTTTGCCCACGTGCTGACCGGCTGTACCGAGGGCGCCCGGAGGGCCTTTCAGGAAACAGTGGAGGAGGTGCGCCGTCATCCGCACGGGGATGAAGAGGATCGGGTGGCGGGTCTTTTTTTCACGGTTCTGCGCCGGCGGTGCCTGAAGTTTCCCGCCCGCAATGAACTCTCCGGAAATGTGGGCATCCTGCACTCCCTGATGGAACCCGGACGCAGCGCGCTCACGCTTCTTTGTCTGAACGCGTTGTCCGCGCGGGACATCCAGCGTGTGCTCGATGTGGATCCCCGCCGGTTGGCGGAAGTTCTTGAACAGGCGCGTCAGGCGCTTCGCTCCCCCACGCCATGACCCCCAAGGCCGCCCGCGTTTTGCTGCTCGCCCGCCGGCCGGATGGTCACGATGACGCCTCCCTCAAGGAGGCCCTGAGCGTGGCGTCCGCCTCGCCCGAGTTTGAGGCCGAGGTCCAGCAGTGGCTCACTGCGGACCGGGCGCTTTCCGACGAGCTTTATTCCATCCCCCTGGCCCCGGAGGCGGTCGCCGCCATCGAAGAGGCTTCCGAATCCCTTCACGCCCGGCGCGCGGGACGCATCTCGCTGCGGAATCCGGCAACGGTGGCGGTCGGCCTCGGTTTTCTCCTGCTGGTGGCCGTGCTGGTCTGGAATTTTCTGGGCCGGGCCGGCACGTTTCCCGACGACGGCGTGAAAATCGCCACCACCGGCGGGAAGGCGGCCCCCACCCAGTTTGACGAGATCCAGGAACCGACCGAAAACCTGCCGGATTGGTTCATGCTCAAGGGATTTGACGACTTTCGGGTTCCGCCGGGCTTCGGAAAATTCCAGGCCTTGGGGGTGCGTCTCTTCCGTGTGGAGGACGAACCCATCGCCCAGGTGGCGGTGGCCGGCGACTTCCCGATGTTTTTCTACTCCTTCCGCAGCCAGCCGTTTGGCATCTCGGTCTACCCCGAAGGGTCCTGGCGCGTCACCGAAGCCGCCCCGTGGGCGCTTGCCATTCGGGAGGAAAACGGAATCTGCTTCCTGGTGGCCCTGCGCGGAAACAAGAACGACCTGCGCCGCATCATGGAAAAGGCCGGGGTGCATTGAGGAGCCGGCGGGTTTCCTGATCCCGTCAGCTTCCGAGCCGGGAGGGGGCGGCAGGCCCGGTGCATGGATGCCCCTTCCGGGGATCACGAACTCGCGCTGGCATAGTGCCGCAGCGCGGATTTCCAGAACAGCCGGGTGACCACGGTGACGAAAAGCGCGGCCGTGCCGAGTTGCAGAAGCAGCGGGACCGGATTTTCCGCGGCGCGAATGATCAGCCGGGTGGGAACGTTGGTGACCACAATGATCGGGATGAGCCAGCTGAAGACGAATTTGAAAAGTCCGCGGAAAATGACGTCGGGATAACGTCCGAGATTGAACAGGGCGTAATAGCCGTGGATGAGGCCTTGGGCACGGATGATCCAAAAACTGAAGGCCGCCAGGCACATCAGGATGCTGTAGTGGATCATCACCCCGAGCGCCACCGCGACGGTGTACAGTCCGATCTGTCCGGGGCTGGGCGTGATTTGCAGTTTGAGCAGCGCCACGATGACAAACCCCACGCCGATGAGGGCGTTCACCAGACTGTCGAGGCCGAATTGTTTGGTGGAGACGACGAACTGGGTGTCGATGGGCTGCAGCAGGAGGAAATCCAGCCGTCCGGTCCGGACAAGTTCCGGCAGGTTGGCCAGATTGAGGTAAAAGAACGCCTGAAAAATCTGGGAGATGATCTGGTGGGTGCCGACGAGCAGAACCACCTCCCATTTGGTCCAGTCGCCGATTCGGTCGACGTAGCCGAAAATCACTTCGATGAACACGATCTGGCCGAGAAACCAGAGCAACTCCACCCCCATCCAGAGCAGGAAGTTCGCCTTGAAGTTCATCTCGCGGATGAGCGAGTTGCGAAACATGATCGCGTAAACCTGGGCGTAGCGGCGAAGCATGGAAGGGAGGGGACGGCGCGTCAGTTGGCGTCTCCCAGGAACTCGTTCAGCCGGGTGCGGCCGGTGCGGCCGAGGGGAAACGGGGTCGGGATGCCCTTGAGCCAGAGCCGGGTTTCATTGCGGGAGAGATTTTCCGTCCGGGCGATGCGGGAGGTGTTGATCATGAGCGAACGGCTCAAACGCAGAAAGGGCGGACTCGGCAGGGTGCGTTCGTAGGATCCGATGGACTGGCAGATGAGGAGGGGGGCTTCGCCGGCGATGTGGAAACGGGTGAAATCCTTTTCCGCCTCGAGGGCGGCAATGTCGTGGAACGAGGCCAGGACGGTTCGTTGGGGCGTCCTCAGGCGGATGCGGTCGCCGCTTTCCTGACCGGGCGGGGGCGCAACGGGGGCGCACGCCGCACGCAGCCGGGTCACCGCGGCAGCGAGGCGTTCCGGACGGACGGGTTTCAGAACATAGTCCACGGCGTCGATGTCGAAGGCCCGCACGGCGTGATGGGAATGGGCGGTGACAAAAACCACCTTTGGTACCGGATCGAGGGTTTTGATCAGTTCGAAGCCGTCCGCGCCGGGCATCTGGATGTCCAGAAAGATGGCGTGGGGTTTTTCCTTCAGGAGGAGCGGTGTGGCGGTGGAAACCCGGTCGGCCTCGGCCACGACTTCGACCCCCCGGTGCGTGGCGAGCATGCGGCGCAGGCCCTGGCGGGCCAGCGGTTCATCATCAATCACCGCTACGCGGAGCATGGTTCTCCCTCCAGTTGGAGTTCGGCGCAGACGGTGTCGCCATCCTGATGCAGGTTGAGACGGTGGCGTTTCGGATAATGGATGTGCAACCGCCGGCGGAGGATTTGCAGACCCAGTCCGGTGCCGTACGGATCCGGTGACAGGCGGCCCTTGTTGATGACGGTGACAACCACGCTGTCGCCGAGGGTTTCCGCGTGCAACATCACCTTCCAGGGGGGATCGGCGGTCTGGAACCCGTGTTTGACCGCATTTTCGACGAGGGGCTGCAGGAGAAAGCAGGGGATGGTCCGGCTGCGGGCGTCCTCGTCCGCCGTGACCCGCATGAACATCTGATCTCCGAAGCGGGCCTTTTCGATTTTGAGATAGGCATTCATCGCGTCGATTTCGGCGGCGAGCGGAATGATGGAGCTGTTTCGGTTTTCGAGGGAATACCGGAGATAGTCGGAGAGGTCGAGAACCATGGACACGGCGGCGTCGGGGTTGGTGGGAATGATTGTGGCGACGCCGTTGAGGGAGTTGAAAAGGAAGTGCGGGTCGAGCTGGGCGCGAAGCAACTGCAGCTCCATGCGCTGGGCGGCGGCCTTCGATTCCGCCGCCAGCTTGCTTTTTTCGTGGGCGTGCCGTTCCGCCTGCAGCCAGAAGTAGAGCAGACTGAACGCCATGTAGATGAGCCAGTAAAACAGCAGCCGCATCAGCCATTCCTCCAGCGGACTCCAAAGCGGATTGTCCCAGCCGGTGAGATGCACCAGATACAGGACCGCCATGGACTGCATGCCGGTGGCGGCCAGACTGAGCGCAATGAGAATGGTCGCCGCCGAGACATTGAAATCATGCCGGTGTTTCATCCACCAGCTGTAGGCCCAGTGGAGGAGCCCGCAGAGCAGGATGGAGAGGGTCTCCTGGAAAAGGGTCAGCCCGAATGCGCGCAGGGCGTTCTGGTGCATCGCGAAACGCACCAGGAACATCGGCACGGCCAGAGCGGTCCAGAGCCCGATGTTCCAGCGCCAGAATTTCGTCAGATGCCACGCGGGCGCATTTCCCATGGGGGCGCATGTTGCCGGGGGAAGAGTTCGGGGTCAACGCGACAGGAAAACCGGTTCGTCGAGTTTCCCGCCGGCATCGTCGAGTTGCAGCGGCGCAATGTGCGTTTCGTTGCACAATGGGAGCATGAAAGTGCTGACCTCTCTGTTCTGGATGGTGAGTCTGACCGTTCTGCCCCTGCTGTCCGCATTGGGACACGGATCCATGGCCCGGCCCATCAGCCGGTCGTATCAGGTTTTCCTGGAGAATCCGCAGACGCCGCAATCCGATGCGGCGCGCGCCGCCATTGCGGTGGCGGGGACGCAGGCGTTTTACGACTGGCATGAGATCAATCGTCAGCTCCCGGCCCACGACTACCGCGCGCAGATTCCGGACGGGGAGCTCCCGGGGGCCGGGCGCGCCAAATACGCCGGGCTCAACCTGGCCCGCACCGACTGGCCGGCCACCCGCGTGCAGCCGGGACCGTTGAATTGCGTCTTTTACGCCTCCACCCCCCACGATCCGAGCTACTTCGAGGTTTACATCACAAAGGCCGGTTACGATCCGCGCCAGCCGCTCAAATGGAGCGACCTCGAGCCGCTGCCGGGCGGGGAACATGCGCGCCTCGAAGGAAAAAACTACCTCTTTACGGTGCATCTTCCCCAGCGCACCGGACGTCATGTGCTTTACGTGATCTGGCAGCGCATTGATCCGGTCGGCGAAGTCTTTTTCTCCACCAGCGATCTGGATTTCGGCGGCGTCGATTACGGCACGCCGTCTCCGGAACCCAAAGTCGCCCCCGACCTTCCTCCGGACCATCATCACGGCGACCCGGCGCCCACGCCCACACCGACCCCGGTTCCCACGCCCACGCCGACCCCGGGCAATGGCAATGCCACTTTCGAGACCGCCCAGGTCAAGGTGACCTTCAAAATCGTCAACGACTGGATCAGCGGATTCGAAGGCAATGTGGTGATTGAAAACAAAACCAACGGCACATTGAAGGACTGGAACCTCGCCTTCGACTTCGGGCACGACATCGTCAGTCCGTGGAATGCCCGCATCGTCAGCAAAACCGGCAACCGCTATCTCTTCGACGCCCAGCCGTATGCCTGGAACAGCGCCATCCCGCCGCAGGGCAAAGTGTCCTTCGGATTCACCGGCGCGCCCGGACAGGTACGGCAGTCGCCGATCAATTTTGTCTTCGGAACCGGCTCGGGGACACCTCCTCCGCCCCCGACGCCTGTTCCCACGCCCACCCCCATTCCTACACCCACCCCTACTCCTCCCCCAACGCCTACCCCCACTCCGACGCCCACTCCGACGCCTGGCTCACCCGATGTCACCGTGGACCTCGGCAGCGCGCGCGTGATTTTCAAGGTCACCAGTGACTGGGGCAGTGGATTCCAGGGTGATGTGGTGATCGAAAACAAAACGGGCACCGTCCTGAAGGATTGGGTGCTCGGATTCCGGATGGATCGCAGCGTCTCCAGCCTTTGGAACGCCCGCATTGTGAGCCAATCCGGCGGGGTTTACACCTTCGATGCCCAACCGCACAGCTGGAACAGGGACGTGCCGGCCAACGGGCGGGTTTCCTTCGGATTCATCGGGTCTCCCGGAAATCTCCGGACGCCCCCGACCGACTTCACCTTCCGGGCGGGCTCGAGTCCCACGCCGACTCCTGTTCCGACTCCCACGCCCACGCCGACCCCGACACCTACTCCAACCCCCACCCCCACTCCAACTCCGTCGGCCCCGCAATTTGCGATCGGGGATGTTCTGGTCGAAGAACCCACGGCGGGCTCCGTTGTGGTGCAGGTGCCGGTGACCTTGTCTCCGGCGTCCTCCTCGGTGACGGGCGTGGCTTATACGACCAAAAACGGCACCGCGACGGCGGGCAGTGATTACCAGACGGCCGCGGGCACCCTGATCTTCCAGCCGGGTGTGACACGCCAGACCCTGACGGTGACGGTTTATGGTGACACGGTGGCCGAAGGCGTCGAAACCTTCCTGGTGGAACTCACCTCCGCCACAGGGGCGGCTTTGGGGCGTGCGGTGGCGACGGTGACCATTACCGAAAAATCCTCCGGCACCGGCAAATTCAATTACGGTGAGGCTCTTCAGAAATCGCTCTTCTTTTACGAAGCGCAGCGGTCCGGGAAACTTCCGGCCAACAACCGCGTCTCCTGGCGCGGAGACTCGGCCCTGCAGGATGGCAGCGACGTGGGGATCGACCTTTCCGGCGGGTATTATGACGCCGGCGACCACGTGAAGTTTGTTCTGCCGGGTTCAAGCACGCTCACGCTCCTGGCGTGGGGCGGCATCGAATATGCCGGCGCGTACCAGGCCTCCGGTCAGAAGTCCCACCTCCTTAACGCCGTGCGCTGGGGAACCGACTGGCTCATCAAGGCGCATCCGAGTCCGAATGTTTTTTACGGTCAGGTGGGCAAAGGCGCGGAGGACCACCGGTATTGGGGGCCTCCGGAAACGATGACCATGCCGAGACCCTCCTATCGCCTGGATCCCTCCAAGCCCGGCACGGAGGTGGCCGCCGAGTCCGCCGCCGCCCTGGCCGCCGCGTCGATCCTCTTCAAGGACGAGGATCCGGCCTATGCCGCCACCCTGCTGACCCATGCCCGTCAGCTTTTTGCCTTCGCCGACACCTATCGCGGCACCTACACCGATTCGATCCCGGATGCGAGGGAGTTCTACAATTCCTATTCCGGTTATTATGACGAACTGGTCTGGGCCGCCGCCTGGCTTTATCGGGCCACCGGGGAAAGCGCCTATCTCACCAAGGCCGAGACGCTCTACAACCAGCATTTTGCCAACTCGAACCAGAAATGGACCCATAGCTGGGACGGCAAAATCAACGGCGCCACCGTCCTGCTCGCGCAGCTGACCGGCAAAAGCGTCTACAAGACGACCGTGCAAAACTGGCTGGATTTCTGGACGGTCGGCCACAATGGCAATCGGGTTCAATACACGCCCGGCGGGCTGGCCTGGCTGGATCGCTGGGGATCGCTGCGCTACGCGGCCAACACGGCGTTTCTGGCCTTCGTCTATGCCGACAGGGTCGGGGACATCGGCACACGCTACCGCGATTTCGCCCGGCGTCAGATCAACTACATCCTCGGGGACAATCCGCACCACCGCAGTTACGTGGTCGGATTCGGCAACAACCCGCCCGTCAATCCCCACCACCGCGCCGCGCATGGATCGTGGGCGAATGACATCCGGACTCCGGTCAACAACCGCCACGTTCTTTACGGAGCGCTGGTCGGCGGTCCGGCTTCGCCGAACGACAACGACTACGAGGACAATCGTTCCAACTACGTCACCAACGAGGTTGCCATGGATTACAATGCGGGTTTCACCGGCGCGCTGGCCCGCATGGTGACGGAATTCGGCGGAACGCCGTTGGCCGATTTTCCCGCGGTGGAAACACCGGATGACGAATTTTTCATCGAGGCGTCGATCAATTCCCAGGGCACCAACTACACCGAGATTCGCGCCCTGCTGAACAACCGCTCGTCATTCCCGGCCCGGTCCTCGAACCGGCTTTCGTTCCGTTACTACCTGGATCTTTCCGAGCTGTTTGCCGCGGGCTACGACGCCTCAGCGGTCACCCTGCGGACCAATTACAGCCAGGGCGGAACGGTGTCCGCACTCAAGGTGCATGATGCGGCCCGGCGCATCTATTACGTCGACGTCGATTTTACCGGCACGGACCTTTACCCGGGAAGCAGTTCGACCTACCGCAAGGAAATCCAGTTCCGGTTCACCGTGCCAAACGGCGCGCCGTGGAATCCGAACAACGACTTTTCCTACGCCGGCCTGCAGCAGGGCAATTCCAATGTCGTGAAAACCGCCCGCATGCCCGTCTATGAAAACGGCGTCAAACTCTCCGGCCTGACCCCGTAGACGTTTCGCCTAGGTCGGGATGTTTGTGGCGCCCAGGTCCCGCGGCCGGGGCGGCCCGTTCGGGCCGGACTGCAATCGGAAGGCACGGGGGGCGCCTGAAGCCCCCGGAATGCCGCCCATGGGGAGCGGGCGACTGCAACCTTTGTGAATGCGTCCGGGTTCCGGCTCCCGCGCGCCGGAACGGCCCGCGTCCCGCATTTCCCTCAGAGTTTTGTTGATAAAACCATAAACATATTTAAATATGTTTATATGTCCTCAGTACATAAGAAACCGCAGGGCGGCGCCGAATCTCCAGCGCCAGGAGATTTCGTCGTGGCCGCCCCCTTCGACGCGCCGGAGGAGAAAATGCCGGTTCTCCCGCCAGCCGCGGGCCCGGAGAAGGGTGCCGAGGCGTTTGTGGTAGGGGGCGGCTCCGGCGTCGGCGCCCCGCGTGCCGTAGTCGAAGTAGGCGCGGATTTTGTCCGGCAGATCGGGCAATTCCTCGAGCGCGTTCAGCAGGACGGCACGTTCCGGCGGGGATTGCGAAAGATCGGCAAAGGTCGTGGACAGGCAGGCAATCCGTCCGAAGGCTTCCGGGTGCCGGAGCGCGACGAGAAGGGTGGCGGCCGCGCCGAGTCCGGCGCCGGCCAGGACGCGCGCCGACGGCGTGGCGAGGGTGCGGTAGTGGGTGTCCATGTGGCCCACGAGTTCCGTGGCGACAAATTCCGCGTAGGCGGGCGCACCCATTTCCGGGGAGAGTTCGAAGTCCCGCAGGGTGATGTTTTCCTCGGCGTATCCTTCCGGGTGACAGACCCCGACCACGATGGCTCCGGGAAGGAAGCCATGACTCGAGAGCAGGTTCACCCATTCGTCCGCGGCCCAGTCCACGCCGCTCACCCGGCTGGTGGCCGGATCAAAAACATTGCTGCCGTCGTGCAGGACAATGAGCGGAAAACGCTGCCGAGGTTTGGCGGCGTAATCCTGCGGCAGCCAGATCAGGATGTCCCGTTCGCCGGCCAGCACGCGCGAGTAGATGCGTTCGCTGGTGAGCCGTCCCCGGTAGCGATCCTTCCAGTCCGCAACGGTGTGGCGCCGGGTGCCGTCGAGCCAGACGTCGTGGACGAAGTTGTCCGGAACGTTGCCGTGGGCGTCCACCGCCTCCTTTTCCCACGATCCGCGCACGATTTTGTATTCCAGATGCGTGCCGGTGTCGGCCTCGATTTCGCCGGTGTGAAAGGGTGGATTCCAGGCGAGTTTCAGTCCGCGCTCCGGTTGCCAGTGTCCCAACGCTCCGACGTTCCCCGTGATAAAAACAGGCTCGCCGGGACGATCGATCGGGGGAAGGATCTCAAAGCGTATTTTGCTCATGCAAAGGGGCGCGTTCAATTAACCTCAAGTTTTGCCAAATAGAAGAATGATCTCCGCTGCCGAAAAAACCCTTCGCGAACTCCTCGCCAAACGCATCGTCATCATCGACGGCGCCATGGGCACCACCATCCGCACCTACGGAATGGGGGAAAAGGAGATTCGTGGCGAGCGCTTCAAGGACGCCCCCAAGGATCTCAAAAACAACGGCGACCTCTATTCGCTCACCCAGCCGGAGATGATCTGCGACATCCACCGGCGGTTCCTCGAGGCGGGGGCCGACATCATCGAAACCAACACGTTTTCCGCCACCAGCATCGGACAGAGTGAGTTTTTCGTGGACGACCCGCGGGAGAAGGGGGGACGCAAGGATCCGGCGTTTTACCAGGAGGTCATCGAAAACCGTTTCCTCAACGACCTTGCCTGGGAGATCAATGAAAAGTCCGCGCGCCAGTGCCGGGAGTGGTGCGACCGCATTGCGGAAAAAACCGGACGGCCGCGCTTCGTCGCCGGCGCCATCGGACCGCTCACCGTCTCGCTGTCCAACTCGCCCGACGCCGATGATCCGTCGTTTCGTGTCTGCACCTTCGATCAGGTCAAGGCGGCGTATGCCAATCAGGTCCGCGCCCTCATTGCCGGCGGCTCGGACATCCTGCTCGTCGAAACGATCTTTGATTCCCTCAACGCCAAGGCGGCGCTGGTGGCGATCCAGGAGGTGTTTGAGCAGGACCGGGTTCACCTTCCCATCATGATCTCGGCCGCGGTCGGCCGCGGCGGCGAAACGATGATCTCGGCGCAGACCGTCGAGGCCTACTGGAACGCGGTCCGGCATGTGAATCCGCTGGCTGTCGGCCTGAACTGCTCGCTCGGTCCCGACCTGATGCGTCCCTTCCTGGCCGAACTCGCGGAGAAGTCCGACACCGCCATTTCGGTGTATCCGAATGCCGGCCTGCCCAATCCGCTTTCGCCGACCGGCTTTGACCTGCAGCCCGAAGACATGGGCCGCTTCCTGGGCGAGTTTGCCGACAGCGGCCTCGTCAACATTGCCGGCGGCTGTTGCGGCAACACGCCGGAGCACATCGCGGCCATTGCCAGGGCGCTCGAGGGACGCCCGCCGCGGGGGGAAAAACCCGCCGAGACGCCGTATTCCACCGGCGCGGCCATTCCGCTGCGGCTTTCCGGCTCCCAACCCTTCACGCAGCAGATCGGCCAGTTCATCATGATCGGCGAGCGCACCAATGTCGCCGGTTCGCCGAAATTTGCGAAGCTGATCAAGGAAAACAAATTCGACGAAGCCGTCGCCATCGCCCGCCAGCAGGTCGAAAACGGCGCCAATGTCATCGATGTCTGCATGGACGAGGGCATGATTGACGGCGTGGCGGCCATGACCCGGTTCCTCAATCTTCTGGCCGCCGAACCCGAAGTGGCCGCCGTGCCCATCATGGTGGACTCCTCGAAGTGGGAGGTCATCGAGGCCGGCCTGAAATGCCTGCAGGGCAAGGGCATTGTGAACTCCATCTCCCTCAAGGCGGGCGAGGAGGAATTCCTGCGCCAGGCCCGCACCGTGCGCAAATACGGCGCCGCGGTGGTGGTGATGGCCTTTGACGAAAACGGTCAGGCCGCCAACTACGAGGACAAGATCCGCATCTGCGAGCGCGCCTACCGCCTGCTCGTCGACAAGGTCGGCTTCCCGCCGGAGGACATCATTTTCGATCCCAACATCCTCACCGTCGGCACCGGCATCGAGGAGCACAACAACTACGCCGTGGACTTCATCGAGGCCACGCGCTGGATCAAACAGAACCTGCCCCACGCCAAGGTCAGCGGCGGATTGTCCAACGTGTCCTTCAGCTTCCGCGGCAACAATCCCGTGCGCGAGGCCATGCACAGCGCGTTCCTCTACCACGCCATCAAGGCCGGTCTCGACATGGCCATCGTCAATGCCGGCATGCTTGAGGTGTACGAGGAGATCGACCCCGAGCTCCGCGAGCTGGTGGAGGACGTCCTTCTCAACCGCCGGCCCGATGCGACCGAGCGCCTTGTCGCCTTTGGCGAAAAACTCAAGGCCGCCGGGGCCGGAACGGCCGTCGCCGACAGGAAGGCCGAGGAGGAATGGCGCAGGGGCACGGTGGAGGAACGGCTCGCACACGCCCTCGTCAAGGGCATCGACACCCACATCGAGGCCGACACCGAGGAGGCGCGGCAGAAATACGGACGCCCGCTCAACGTCATCGAAGGCCCGCTCATGGACGGCATGAGTGTGGTCGGCGACCTCTTTGGCGCCGGCAAGATGTTCCTGCCGCAGGTGGTGAAATCGGCGCGCGTGATGAAAAAATCCGTCGCCTATCTGACCCCGTTCATGGAGGCCGAAAAGGCGGCCATGGCGGCGCGCGGCGAGTCGGTTCAGGCCCAGGGCAAGGTGCTCCTCGCCACGGTGAAGGGCGACGTGCACGACATCGGCAAAAACATCGTGGGGGTCGTGCTGGCCTGCAACAACTACGAGGTGATCGACCTCGGGGTCATGGTGCCCAGCGAGAAAATCCTCGCCGCCGCCCGCGAGCACAATGTCGACATCATCGGCCTCTCCGGCCTCATCACGCCGTCGCTCGATGAAATGATCCACGTCGCGAAGGAGATGGCGCGCGAAGGGTTCACCATCCCGCTCATCGTGGGCGGCGCGACCACCAGCAAGGCCCACACGGCGGTCAAGATCCAGCAGCATTATCCGCATGGCGTCGTCCACGTGCTCGACGCCTCGCGCGCGGTCAATGTGGTCAGCTCCCTGCTCAGCCCGGAACAGAAGCCGGCCTATCTCGCGCAGATCAACGCCGAATACGAGGCCCTCCGCGAAGAACATGCCAACCGCACCCGCGAAAAGGCCATGCTCACCTTCGAGGAGGCCAGGGCCAACGCCTTCCGCATCGACTGGGAAAAGGCCGACATCGCCGTGCCGGAAAAATACGGCGTGCAGGTCTTCGACGATTTTCCGTTGGACGAACTGGTCGCCTATTTCGACTGGTCGCCGTTCTTCCACGCCTGGCAGCTGCGCGGACGGTATCCCGCCATTTTCGGGGACGAAACCGTCGGCGCCGAGGCGAAGAAGCTCTACGACGACGCCCGGCGGCTGCTGGACCGGATCGTGGGCGAAAAGTTGTTCCGCGCCCGCGGCGTGCTCGCTCTCTGGCCCGCCAATTCCACCGGCGAGGACATCGAGATTTACGATCCTGCGACGATCGGGTCTCCGACGCCGACCGTCCTGGGCGTCTTCCACTGCCTGCGCCAGCAGATGAAAAAGCCGGCCGGACAGCCGAATTGGTCGCTGGCGGATTTTGTCGCGCCCAAATCCAGCGGACGCCTCGACAGCGTGGGCGGCTTTGCCGTCACCGCCGGACCCGAGGTGCACGCGCTTTCCGAGGAGTTCAAGCGCAGGAACGACGATTACAACAGCCTTTTGGTCAGCGCGCTGGGTGACCGGTTTGCCGAGGCCTTCGCCGAATGCCTGCACAAGAAGGCGCGTGATCTTTGGGGCTTCGGAAAGACGGAAAACCTCAGCAACGACGACCTCATCAGGGAACGCTACCGCGGCATCCGTCCGGCGCCCGGCTATCCGTCGCAGCCGGACCACACCGAAAAACGCGAGTTGTTCCGCCTGCTCGACGCCACGGCGGCCACCGGGATCACGCTCACCGAAAGCATGGCCATGCATCCGGGCAGCAGCGTGAGCGGATTGTATTTTGCGAGTCCCGAGGCGAAGTATTTCGCCGTGGGCAAGATCAATCGCGACCAGGTCGAGGACTACGCGCGGCGCAAGGGGATCTCCCCCGCCGAGGCCGAAAAATGGTTGCAGCCGATTTTGAATTATGAACCGTGAGGTTTTGAAACCCATCGGAAAGCGAGGTGAGGCCGGACGGATTTTCTAAGTGACATTCCCCAATCGCCGACGCGGCATGGAATCCCGTGAAAACCGGGAGCAGTCGCGCTGCTGTAACTGGAGACGACGCCCCACAGGCCAATCACCGCATCCGCGGTGGTGAAGGCGGGGCGGAGGCCCCCTTCGCCAAGCGAAGCCATCCAGGAGCCAGAATACTTCCCCGTCGGACACTCATTCGTCCCGGACCCGCTCTGCGGCGGATCGGGATGCCAAACCTTCTTCGCAGAACCCAAAGAAGAATGAGGATCGCGCGGATTTTGTTCCCACGAACAAGGTCTCCGGTCCTTCCAACCTGAGACCATGAAAAAACTGCTTTTGCTTGTGCTGGCTGCGGCCGGCCTTTCCTTCGCGTCTGCGCGTGCGCAGACCATCACCGCCACCGTCGGCTCCGGAGCCGACACGTCGTATGTCGTCATTGAAGCCGCGGCCTTCGGCGGTCCGCTCATCTTTGCGTTTCAATACGACTACGATCCGGCCAATCCGTTCGACACCTCCACGATGCTGTCGTTGATCGACGACGCACTGCCGGAGTTGTCGTTGACCTACATCAATTATGGCACCGTGGAGGAACCGAATTTGTTTCTCGACGCCGTCACCTGGCAGGGCCTCACCCTCACCAACACGCCCGCGCCGGAATTCAGCCCCTATTGGGTGCAATGGGTCAGCGGCGGCCGGGCGGGATTCCCCGAAGCGGAACCCATCCCCTCCGGGACTTGGATGTATGCATCGGGCGTTTCCGCGCCCTATCGCCTGGTCGAGCCGGGATCGTGGGACGGGTTTGTTTACAACGACGGGTTTTCCCCGCCGGCGGTGGATCCCGTGCCGGAACCTGCCGCGGGTGTTTTGCTTCTGACCGCGACCGGCCTTCTGGTGTTTTCCCGAAGGCGCCGGACGATCAACCCCTAGGGTGTTCGAAGGAACACGCCGACGCGTGAACTTTCACGGTTCCAAAGCGCGCGCCTTCAGTGTCGTCGAGTTGCTGGTGGCGGGAGGGGTCATTGCCGTGTTGGCGGTGACGCTGACCGCGGCGGGCTGGAGTGTTTACAAGCGTTCCTCGCTGGCCGTTTCCGCCAACAACATCCGGCAGCTCGCCGCCGGAGGCGCCGCCTGCCTGGCGGACAACAACCATGTGTTTTGGAAATATCGTGCGACGGACACGAACCAGCCCGGTGCCGTGATCTGGTGGTTTGGCGTCGAACCGGAGCCGCGCCCGGAGGGACAGCGCATCCTGCGTCCGGAAGGGGGACCGCTCGGTGCGTATGTCCCTGCGGGACTCCGTCCGGACCCCAGCTTCCGCTTCTCGGGAAAACCGTTCAAACCGAAGTTCACCAACGGTTACATCGGGGTCGGTTACAATGTCCTGCTGGGCGGAGGGTGGCTTGGCGAAAAGGCCCCCCTTCGGTACTGGGATCTTCCCAAGCCGGGCGAAATCGTCGTCTTTGCCACCTCGGCCCAGATCAACACCATCCAGGCGCCGGCCACTCCCAAAAATCCGATGATCGAGGAATTCTACGGCTTTGATGCCGGAGAGGCGCCTTGGAACAATCCGGCCTCGATTCATTTTCGTCATGGCGGGTATGCCATGGTCGGATTTGCGGACGGTTCGTCGGGTTTTCTGCCGATGGAAAAGTCCACCCTCGACACCCGCGCGCCCCAGGCGGCCGTGGGCCGGTTTGCCCCCAAGGGCGACTTCAAATATCTGCTGCCGGCCACCAACAACTGACCCGCGCTCACATGCTCAACCAAAGCGCCGTCGCGAGGCTGAGGGCGGAGAGGACCGTGCTCAGGGCGATGGAGCCGGAGGCGAGGGTTTCGTCGCCTCCCATCTGTTTGGCCATCACAAAGGACGCGGCGGCGGTGGGGCAGGCGGACAGCACGAGGGCGATGCGTTGTTCCTGAGGACCCAGCCCGGCCAGGCGCGCGAGGACGAAGACCAGCACCGGCAAAACGGCCACCTTGAGAACGGCCGCGGTGAGGATCCACGAACGCCGGCCGCGCAGCGGTGTGGTGGCGAGCGAACCGCCGATGCAAAGAAGGGCAATGGGCACGGCGGCGCCGCCCAGCGAAACCAGGGCGCGGTCGAGGAAGCCCGGCAGGGTGAGGCCGAAGAAGGACATCGCGAGTCCCAGCAGTCCGGACAGCATGAGCGGATTGGTGGCGATCGATTTCAACACCCGCACCCCGTCCGCCTTGCCCGCATGGTGTCCCGGTTGCTGAAGCACGATCACGGCGAGGATGTTGTAAAATGCCATGGTCAGCACCATCACCACCACGGCGGTGGCCATGGCCTCCGGGGCCTTGCCGCCGAAGCTGTAGGCGAGGACAGGGATGCCAATGTACGCCAGGTTGCCCCGGAAGGCGGATTGCATCAGGGTGCCGTCGACCGCCCGCGGCATGCGAAGGAGAGGAGCCACGGCCCGCGCCACCCCGCAAATCAGAAGCGTTGCGACGAACAGGACACCGAGAAGAAGCCAGGTCTGGCCGCCCGGTTTCTCCGCGTGATTGGCCGAAGTGAACAGCAGCGCGGGAAGCGCTATCCAAAAAGCCAGCTTGTTCAGATCCTCCATGAACTCCCGCCCCAAAAACGCCACGCGCGCCAATCCCGCCCCGAGGGCGATGAGGAGAATCAGAGGGGCAAGGGTTTCGAAGATGGGCATGAGGGATTCGTCTTAGTCATTGCTCATTGGAAGTGAGCATGCGGATTTCAGCGTGAGCGTTGGGCCGCGCCCGCCTTCCGGCTTCCGCCACAAGCGTTCCCTGGGTGACGCCGAGTTGGGAGCGGGCGCGGAGGTCGCGCCAGAGGGCGTCTCCGGTGCAGTCGCCGGCGAGCAGGCCTTGGTAGGCGCGGAGGATTTTTTCGGTTTCGGCGGCGGATTCCTCAAGAAGTTCGATCCGGAAATGACGCAGTCCCGCGGCGCGCAGCATGTCGAAGTGCGCCGCGCCGGTTTGGGCGACGGCGTTGAAGAGGGTGTTCCTGCAGCCGACGTCGGCGCGGAGCGGGTGTTCGACACCGACCCGGTCGCGGAGATGGACGCGGTGCCTTTCGCACGGACGCCCGCAATCGAGAAAACTCGAGCCCTTCGAAAGAAAGGCCGCGAAGGCGCAGTGCTCCATGTGAAACATGGGCATGTGCTGGTGCAGCGTGATCTCGAACCATCCGGGCGGCGCGGCGTCGAGGAGATCCATCACCTGGGCGATGTTGAGATCGTAGGAAATGGTCACGCGTTCGAGTCCGCGTGCGAGAAAGACCGCGGCCGAGGCGGGGTTGGCCACATTGAGCGAGAAATCCCCGATCTTCCGCAGCGGGGAATTCCGGAAATGGGAAATGGCCCCCACATTGCGGATGAGCACCCCGTCCGGCGCGGCGGCTTCGATGAGTTTGAAAAATCCCGCCTCACCCGCCTTTTGAATGCGTGGCGTGGCGAGGAAGATTTCCGCGGTTCCGTGCCGCCGAATGCGCTCGACGGCGTTCCGGTAGCGGCGAATGTCCTCGAAGTCGGCGTAGAGCGTGCGGATGCCGCAGCGCAGGGCGGCTTCGATCTGTTCGTCCGTGCGACAGAGGACGGGCAGGGTGGGGGAGTCGTTGGGACCGGCGTCCGGAAGCAGTGCCGCGCGCGCGGTTTCCGCGGCGGCCACCAGGTCGTCGAGCGCTTCGGTGAGGGTGACGCCCGACGGTTTCCGCCGCTCCCGATCCCGGATTTCGAGGGCTTCGACGAGCCGGTGTTTGAGCTGGTTGAGTTCGCGGCGGGGAAGAAACAGGTCGCCCTCCAGGTCGGCGGTGAGTTCTCCCAGGCGGTGGGGCGTGTCGTGCAGGCGGGAAAAGATTTCGCCGAGCGCGGCGGCCGTGAGTCCGGCCTTTTTGGCGGGCTGAAGCGGCGAGGTGCCGGTCAGTCGGATCCCTTCGCCCTCCAGCACGAGCGGCTCGCCGGCCCTTCCGGAAAAGCGGAGATTCAGCGCGGGTTTGCGGTCCCCGCCGCCGGTGATGCGCGCCTGCCACGCCTTTTTGATTTCGCGTTCGATGGCGGGGTCGCTGGTTTTCCAGACGCGCGTGCCGGGGCGGATTTTGTTCCCGTCGATCCGCCCGCGTTCGAAGAACAGCCGGCGTCCGCGGATTTCATAAATGCGTCCGCCCTGTTCGTCGTTGGTGTCGGCGGGGTTTTCGAAAACGACGCCCTGGCCCGGCTTGAGGCCGGTCGAGGCTTCGATGTCCACCCAGTCGCGGCCGGCGGCGAGGACCCGTCCGGCCAGCACGCCGCGCTTTTTGCCGTAGGTCGCGTTGACCAGGCGCTGGTGATCGACGCCGTGCATCCAGCCGCTGAAGAGGCCGCGCGAAAACGTCATCTCCAGCTTGTACCAATCCTCGCCCGACGGTTCGCTTTTTTGTCCCTGCCAGGCGGCGTCGATGGCCTTGCGGTAGACGGAGGTGACGGCGGCGACGTATTCGGGGGTCTTCAGGCGGCCCTCAATTTTGAAGCTTCGGATTCCGAGCCGGATGAGCTCCGGAATTTCCCGCACGGCGGCCAGATCCTGCGGTGAGAGCAGATAGCGTTTGTCCCCAAGGTCGCGTTTCACGCCGTCGACGATCATTTCATACGGCATGCGGCACGCCTGGGCGCATTCGCCGCGGTTGGCGCTGCGCTGGCCGAGCGACTCGCTGGTGAGGCACTGGCCGGAATAGGCCACGCAGAGCGCGCCGTGGACAAAAACCTCGAGCGGCACGGAGGGGGGGAATTTGGCCAGTTCCCGCAACGAGAGTTCGCGCGAGAGCACGACCTGGCGGGCGCCGAGTTCCTCCGCAAACCGGACGCCCTCCGGGGAGGTGATGGTCATTTGGGTGGACGCGTGCACGCGCAGGGCGGGGAACATCCGGCGGGAAATCTCCGCGAGCCCCACGTCCTGAATGATCACGGCATCGACCCCGGCGTCGTTGAGCGCGCGCAACTCGGCCACGGCGTCCTCGAGCTCGGAGGGAAAAATCAGCACGTTGAGCGTGACGTAGGCCTTCACGCCGTGGCTGTGGGTGAAGGCGACGATTTTCGGCAGGTCGCTCTCCCGGAAATTTTCCGCCCGCATGCGGGCATTGAACCGCGGCAGGCCGAAATAGACGGCATCCGCGCCGGACGCGACCGCGGCGCGCAGGCAGTCCCAGTCGCCGGCGGGCGAAAGCAGTTCGGGTTTGTGGAGATGGAAATCCGGCACGCGGGGAACCTATCGCAGGATGGAGGCGGACGCCAGCGCGGCGGAAAACGATTGCCCGTCCCCGCCGCGCGTCCGATGCTGGGCCTTGCATGGTTTCGGAATCTTTTTTCGCTCCCTCCCGGCTCCCGATCGGGGGGCCCGCCGTATGAAAAACGCGTCTTTCATCCGTCCGGAAAAGGTCCGGGCCGCCCTGGACCGACTCATCGCCTCCGGGGTGGACCGGGGGGTGCAATTTGCCGTGTATCTGGAAGGCGAACTGGTGGTCGATCTCTGTGCGGGCCAGGCCGATCCCTTCACGAAAACGCCGGTGGAGCCGGAGACGCTTTTTCCGGTGTTTTCCGTCACCAAGGGAATCAGCTCCACCGTCATTCACCGCCTCGTCGAAGCGGGCCGGCTGTCCTACGACCTGGTCCTGGCCGACGTCTGGCCGGAATTTGCGCAGGCCGGGAAGGAAAAAATCACCCTGCGTCACGCCCTCCGGCATCTGGCGGGCTTGCACGAGCTGCCGGCGGAACTGACCTTTGCCGGGGTGCTCGACTGGGACACCGCCTGCGCCGCGCTCGCGAAGGCCCGTCCCCAGTGGGCCCCGGGGGAGCAGTTTGCCTATCATCCCAAAACCTTCGGCTGGCTTGTCGGGGAGACGGCCCGCCGCGTGGACGGTCGGCCCTTCACCCAGATGGTGCAGGACGAAGTGGCGCGTCCGCTGGGGGTTGAGACCCTGCATGTCGGACTGCCCCAGCCGTCGCGGTGGCCGATCGCGTTTCTTGAGGAAAGCCACCTCGGACCGGAGCCCAACCCGGATGACGCCGCGTTGTTTCCGCTCCAGGCCTCCACCGTGCCGGGGCACCATCAGTTGAATTCGCCCGCGATGCAGGCCGCATGCCTGCCTTCCTCCAACGGAATGATGAACGCCCGGGCGCTGGCACGGCATTATGCGGCGCTGCTGCCCGGCGGTGTTGGCGGCGTCGAATTGCTGCCGCCGTCCCGCGTGGCCGAGGCGACGGCGTGGGAGCATTATGTGAATCACGTCGGCGAGCCCACCGTGTGGGGACTGGGGTACACGCGGACGGAAATTCCCTGGAGGGGGCGCAGGATCGAGGGATTTGGGCATCCCGGTTACGGCGGATCGGCGGGTTTCGCCTTTCCCGAGGCCCGGCTGGCCATCGGCTACACCCGCAACCGCCTGGGGCCGGAAAGCGGCTGGAACGCGCTCGTGGAGGCTCTGTCCGCGGAATGAAGGCGCAGGAGACGATCCAGGCATTGCTGGACGAATGGACGTCCACCGGCGCCGAACGCGGCGTGCAGGTGGCGGTGTATCACCGCGGCCGGCTGATCGTCGATGCGTGGTCGGGAATTGCGGATGTGCGTTCGGGTCGTCCGGTGGATGGCGGGACGCTGTTTCCCGTTTATTCCGTCAGCAAGGGGGTCACGGCCACCATCGTTCACCGCCTCGTCGAGCGCGGCCGGATGTTCTACGATCAGTCCATCGCCGGGGTCTGGCCGGAATTCGCCGCGCACGGCAAGGAGCGGATCACCCTGCGCCAGGCGCTGAATCACTCCGCCGGCCTGCCCAACGTGCCGCGCCGGGTGGAGCTTGCCGGGATCGCCGACTGGAACGCGATGTGCGCCGAGGTCGCCGACCTCACGCCGGTTTTCCCGCCGGGCAGCCGCGCGGAATATCATGCCATCACCTTTGGCTGGATTGTGGGGGAACCCGCCTGCCGCGCCGCCGGACGCAGCTTTCCGCAGTTGCTCAAGGAGGAAATCGCCGACCCGCTGGGCGTGGACGGCTTGTTCATCGGCCTGCCCGCGGAAGAAGCGTCCCGGGTGGCGTTTCTCGAGGAGGCGGCGCCCGCCCCGGTGCCGCCCGCCGATCCGGACGCCCCGGCACCGATCCCGGGATGGCTCGGTCCGCTGCACGATTTCATGAACCGCCCCGAAATGCAGCGCGCCTGTCTTCCGGCCTCCTCCGGAATCATGAACGCCCGGTCGATCGCGCGGCATTATGCGGCGCTGCTGCCCGGAGGAATCGACGGCGTGGAACTTCTGCCGCCCTCGCGGATCCGCGAAGCCACGCAGGCTCAAGGCCTGAAGCTGGCCGACGGAAACCCGTCCCCGTGGGCGCTCGGGTACAACCGGTATGAAAACTGGTCGTTGCCCGGCGGCGAATGGACGGCTTTCGGACACGGCGGGCACGGCGGCTCGTTCGGGTTTGCCGATCCGGGCCGGGGGCTTGCCGTGGGGTTCACGAAAAACCTTCTCAGTTATGGAAACACCGCGGACCGTCTCGTTCAGACGCTTCTCACGGTGCTCGACTGACGGTTTGGGTTGACTCAGCGCCGCCGACGGAATCCTCCGCGGCGCGGGGAGAAGCGGCGCGCCCCGCTGAAGGTGGGCTCGGGGGGACGCTGACGTTTCACTTCCTGGCGTGAGGCGGTGACAAATCCCTCCAGGGTGAGCTCCGGGATTTTCTGTCCGATGAACCGTTCGATGGCGGCCACCTTCTTCGCTTCATCCGGCGCTACCAAAGTGAAGGCGTCTCCCGTGGCCGAGGCCCGTCCGGTGCGGCCGATGCGGTGCACGTAATCCTCGGGGTGCTGCGGGATGTCGTAGTTGATCACATGACTCACCCCCGCGATGTCGATGCCGCGCGCCGCGATGTCCGTCGCCACCATCACCTCGTATTTGCCGGACTTGAAACCGTTGAGCGCCTCGATGCGCTGGTTCTGCGAGCGGTTGGCGTGCAGCACGGCGACGGCATGATTCAGTCCGCGCAGCTTTTTCGCGATCTTGTCCGCGCCGTGTTTGGTCCGGGTGAACACAATCACACTTTCGAAGGCCGTTTCCTTGAGCAGCGCGACAAGCAGGTCGAATTTGCGGGTGGGATCCACGTGGTAGATCCCGTGGGAAACGGAACTCACCACGGAGCGTGACGCGCCGATTTCGATGCGGACCGGGTCGCGCAGGGCCCAGCCGGCGAGGTCGGCGATTTCCGGCGGCAGGGTGGCGGAAAAGAAGAGCGTCTGCCGCTCCTTCGGGCATTTGGTGAGGATGCGGCGGACGGCGGGCAGGAATCCGACGTCGAGCATGCGGTCCACCTCGTCAAGCACGACCACCTCGAGGGTGTTCAGCTTGATCTCGCCGCTCTGCAGATAATCCTCCAGGCGGCCGGGCGTGGCGACAATGATGTCCGTGCCGCTGCGCAGGGCCGAGCGCTGCGCGCCGTACCCCACACCGCCAAAGACGGACAGCACCTTCAAATCGGTGAAACGCGCCAGATCCCGCAGGGACGTCTCCACCTGCATGGCCAGCTCGCGGGTGGGTTCGAGCACCAGACAGCGGCAGGCGCCGTGGCGTTCGAGGCGTTGCAGAACCGGCAGGGCAAAGGCCGCCGTCTTGCCGGTGCCGGTCTGGGCGGAGGCAATGACATCGCGGCCTTCGAGGGCGGCGGGAATGGCTCGGAGCTGAATCGGAGTGGGATCGCCGTAGCCCATGGCTTCGACGCCGCGCAAAAGAGGCTTGGTCAACCCAAGCTTGGAAAATGACATAACAGTGGCGCGCACCCTCGGGGCAGAGAGGCCGGTTGTCAATGGCAACAAAAGTTTGCATTTTTCCGGCCGGCGGCGAAATTGGAGGTTCGCACGACGGAATTCGGTCCGCAATCGCGCTGCAGTTCGCGCGATGGAGTCCGGCACAGGGATGCCTTTCTCGACGACGACTCGTCCATGCCCTCCGCTCGGTGCGCCATTATATCTATGAATCAGGACAAGACGATTGAGGTTGAAGGACGCATTACCAACGTGCTTCCGGGCACGATGTTTCACGTGGAATTGGACAACAAGCACACCGTGCTGGCCCACATCTCCGGCAAGATGCGCAAGCGGTTCATCCGCCTGCTCAACGGGGACCGTGTGAAAATGGAAATGTCGCCCTACGATCTCACCAAGGCGCGCATCGTCTATCGTCTCGGTTAAGGTCGCTCCCGCAGACCGGCGCCTGGTCGCCTCGCACACCCGGTTTGACCTCGGCCAGATCGTCGGCCTACCTGGCCGTCATGCGGCTTGTTGGGAGGGCAGGCTGGCCCTGGAAATCCGGAGGACCAACACCTTCCCGGCGCGGCGTCCGCCACGGTGCGGCAGTTGGTGCAAAACCCATCCGGCCTCCCGCGCGCGCTGAATGTCACGCTGTTCACCGAGCTCATTGCCAAGGCCTCCGGTGTCGGCGCCGAGGTGTCCATTCGCGCCCCCCCAATCGACCGCCCCGGGGTTGAAGCAGACCCGGTCCGGCCTCACTCGAAGAACCGCGCGAGCGCGGGTTCGGATTTGTAGGTCTGGAAAAAATGATCCTCCTTGAGGAGGGGGTAAAAAAAAGCCGGCGGAAGCTCGTCGCGGGCCTGGTCCAGCAGGGTCACCGCCTTGTCGATCCTGCCCCCGCGCAGGGCCAGCGCCGCCTCGGTGAGGGTCCAGGCCGGATCGGAGGGCGAGGAATCGTTTTTCGGACGGATGAAGGTCAGGCGTTCCCCCGTCTCGATTTGGGTGAGCCGGATCTTGAGCGGGATCACCGGATCGCCGGGTTGCTTTTTTTGGGCCTGCTCCAGCTGTGCCAGCGCTTCGCGCGGACGCCCCTGCCAGCGCAGCACCTCGCTGAGATTGTAATAACCGCGTCCATTCTCGGGATCCGCGGCGATGGCCTCGCGCATCTGATACTCGGCTTCGGCAAAATCCTTGTCCCGCATGGCCAGCAGGCCGAGCAGCGTGCGGCAATCGGCCACGTTCTGTCCGGCGGAGAGGCTGGCGCGGGCGAAGGCGGCAGCCCGGCGGGGATGACCCTCGTGCAGTTCCTGGAGGGCCCGGTGAAACCTGAGTCCGGGCGTGTCGGGATTGATGGCGGCGGCCTCCTCGAGAAGCTTGCGGGCGGAAACCAGCCACCCGCGGTTTTGGGCCTCGGCCGCCAGTTGGACCTTGTGCGCGGCGGCGGTCTCGTCGTCCTGCGCCCGGCCCTCCGGCGCGGAAAAAAGAATTCCTCCCAGCAGCAGGAGGACGGCTGTCAGGCTCAGCCGGAAAACCGGCTGTCCCGGAGACCATGTGAGGACTTTCTGCAAGGCGGCGTTCGGCACACCGGAAAGATGCCTTTCTCCGGCCGGACTGCCACGGAAAATCCCGCCCAGACGGAAAATTTCGAAGATTGCCTTTCCCGACAAAACCGGGCAAACTGGAAGGACACCCATGAAAACGTTCGGCCTTTTGATGGCGCTTTCCGCGGGTCTGGCCATGGCGGGCAGCGAGGTGGTGCCGGTTTCCCGGCAGACCACCGGCAGCGTCACCGTTTACCCCCAGGCGCCGCACATTCCCCAACCCATTTTGCAGGGCATCAAGGACTTGGCGGTTCGGCGCCACCCGAGCCAGCCGAAGGCCCAACTCGAGGAGATCGAGGCCGGCGTTTGTGCCTACCTCGCCCTGAAGCGCGTTCCGAACAATCCGGCCAAGGAAGCCGCCGCGGTGGAATATCCCTTCGATTTCCCCAAGCAGCTTTACCTGGCCCAGCGTCCGCTCCAAAACTAGTCGGACTTTGACAACGGGCCCCTCCCTCCACCGACGGATCGCCCATGGCCCAGGCTGAAAAACTTCCGTCGGTCCGCTACCGGGACACGGTGAATGTCACCGTCGGCCTGCCGCACCCCGGGGCTTCCCTCTTGGACGTCTCCCTGCACGCAGGGTTGCCGCATTTTCATCAGTGCAAGGCCACGGCGCGTTGTACCACCTGTCGGGTGGAGGTTCTCGAGGGGGCGGACCATCTGTCCCCGCGCACCGGCGCCGAGGCGCAGATTGCCGCCGAACGCGGCTGGTCCGACACCATCCGGCTGGCCTGCCAGGCCCGCGTCCGCGGCGACGTCACCGTGGCCCGCCTGGTTCTCGAGGAGGCCACCGCGCTGGCCCTCTATCCGGAGCCGCCCGCGGTGCAGCCCGCCGGCGAAAAGCACCTGGCCGTCATGTTTTGCGACCTGCGGAACTTCACCAGCTTTGCCGCCGCCCACCTGCCCCACGACGTGGTTTATGTGCTCAACCGCTTTTTTCGCGAAGCGTGCGAGCCGGTTTTGGAAAACGGGGGATACGTCGACAAATACATCGGCGACGGATTCCTGGCCATCTTCGGTCTGCACAAGGAGGATCCGAAGGAATTCTGTCTGGATGCCAGTCGGGCCGCCGTCCGCATTCCCGCGCGGGTGCGGGATCTGAATCTGTTTTTGAAGGACGCCTTCAATGTGACCTTCGACTTCGGGATCGGCCTGCATTACGGTCCGGCCGTCGTCGGTCAGACCGGGCATCCCTCCAAGATGCAGCTCACCGTGCTCGGCGACATGGCTCCCATTCTGCGCGAACTCGGCCGGCGGCACGTGCGCTATGGCGCCCGGCCGGAGTATTATCCCCACGTGGGAGAGGTGCTCATCGAAACCATGGCGGCGCGTCTCGGG
>Ga0065721_10003059_pt1 | contig 40590 bp, 39 predicted proteins | sample Mesricmetagenome_FD_59108 | JGI IMG/M metagenome (GOLD analysis project Ga0065721, IMG submission 59108) | Mesophilic microbial community from rice straw/compost enrichment Sample: eDNA_1 v2 (version 2) | ecosystem: Engineered > Solid waste > Grass > Composting > Bioreactor | place: USA: Davis... | reverse complement strand
GTTTAACCTTATTCGAGGGTAACGATTTGCCGTTGAGTTTAACTGTCAATCTGTCGGCTGATAAACCCTCAGCCATGGCAATACAGAACTCCTGAATCTGCTTATCAAAAATATTGCCGCAGCGTTCCAGATGCTTGATGCGAACTGCATCGGCCAGGCAAAGGTGCGCAACGAGCAAAAGGAAAAAAGTGATTGGCCAGCGAAAGCAACACAATTCCCGCATGAAGATTACTCCGGTGTGTGGTGAAGTTTATTGAAGCATGGCCTGGTTATCCTGTTTGTGGGATAGGGCACCATTCCGTGACCGTCTGGTCGTGGGAGAAAACTGTCACCATGATGACAGCAATTTCATCTTAGTTTGACGGGCGAATTTAAGTGTCAAAGGGAGGAGGGCGAAGCGGTAGCAGGTATCGTGAATCCGGTTATGTAACGTGTATCTGATATTTCATAAAAAAGACAAGCTTTGTTAGCCAGATAACAGAGCGGCTGATATTTTAAGATTACCGTCATAAACAGCTATCACTATAACAATCGTGCCCGAGAGGGATTATTAACGGCTCCGTTTTTTGTCGGAGTAACTTTGAAAGATTTACATACTGATGATTGAAGGAGTCCGCGATGACAACAGATCAAATCAATGAAGTGTTGGACTGGTTGCGCGATGCATTTGCGATGGAATTGCAATCTGGTCGGGTATTTACCAACCTTGTCGAGCGCATGGAGCAGTATCCGCGTCTGAAGAACAAATTCAAGGAGCACCTTGAGCAGACCTATCGGCAGCAGGAACTGCTGAAGGGTTGTATCGAGCGTCTGGGAAGCAGCCCCTGCATCATGAAGGATCTTGCCGGAAAAGTGATTGCCTTTGGCCAGTCTGTTGCCGGGATGAGTGTAACGGACGAGGTGGTAAAGGCTGTCGTAAGCGGCTACGTCTTCAAGCAGATGGAAGTTTCATCCTACACGGTGCTGATTGCGGCCTGCGAAGCTCGCGGTGATCACGAAACCAAAGCCGTCTGCGAAACTATTCTTGAGCAGGAAGTTGCCATGGCCGATTGGCTGCGTGACAACCTGCCCCTGATTACGCGGGAATTCCTCGCTCGCACCGAAGACCTGGAGCTTGCGGTAGAGGCTTGAGTCATCAGGTGACGGCAGATAAAAAAGGGCGATAAGTATCGCCCTTTTTGTTTATCTATCGATGATTAATGGCCTTTGCGAAGCATCTTCTCCCGAGACTGTTGCGCCCGCGCTGCACCGATTGCAGTTTCTACATCCTTGACTTCCTCCGGGGGTGGCAGAACCGCTGGGAATCCCAGACTTTCGATCCACAACTCTCTGGTCCAGCCTTTGGTGTGATAGAGATGGTGCTCTTCATCTTCGTTAACAGCTTCATAAGCCTGATTCAGAACCTTGGCTTCCTTCGCAGGTAATTTATCCGCCAGTAAACCAATTAATTCCCAGTTGGAGTGGTCCTTGGTTTCGGCCAATACCACGCATTCGGCGGCTACCAGCTGGGCCGCTTCAGCATCACCGCCTGATTTGGCCAGTTTGATAGCTGCCAGCAAGGATTCTCCCAGATGAGCGACCACTTCGCGGCCAGGGGTAACAGTCTCGGGATTCAGTCCTAGTTCTTCAAATACATTGAGCAGAACTTCATGGTGGGTCTGGGTCTCTTCCAGATAACTTTCCCACTCCTTGCGCAGATCCTTATTAATAGCGCAGGAAATAGCGGCTTTATAGATTTCGATTCCGCCCTTTTCGGTTTCAAGTGCCTGATATAACAACTCGTGAATTTGCGATTTCTTTCCTGATTTGCTGGCCATGATCGTCTCCATTAACGGTTGCTTGATTTATTGGTCTAACTGATGAGTCAGTTACTTGATGTGACAATGGCTCCGTTGACAAATTCTCGCCCCGCTCAAGAAAAATAGGAAAAAGAGAAAACAAAAGTAGAGAATGACTCCACTGTCGTTTAAATATCAATTAAAGTATTTAACTACGAAGTTAACCGAGGGAGATTTTTATGCCTGCATGGCTTCCGTTACTTAAAGCGTCCCTGCCTTATGTTACGCAGATTGTTGCGACCGCATTGCCAGCCTTTACCGCTAAGCCGGCGGAGGAGAAAACGGATGATTTGACGGCGCAGCAGATTGCTGAGTTGCAATCTGCTGCGACAAACAATGCAGAGTCCATTCATGTTCTGGCGGAGAAGCTTCAACAGACGATCGAGGGTATAGAGCTGGCCGGAAACGATCTGCAGAAAAAACTTATCTTTTTCCAGCGGCTATCCTATGGCGCCTTAGCCGTTGCGGCTGTCTCTCTGGTTATCGCGATCGTTTCGCTTCTGACCTGAGCTCTGCGAGTTTTACCAGATCCTCGGGCGAAAAGGGCAGGTCGCCCGGGCGTCTGCNTGCCTGAGGCGNTTTCTGATCTCCGGGGACGTCTGTCTTACGTTTGTTGCGTAACTGCTGATCAAGGGACTGCCGATAGTTAACGCAGCCTCGGATAAAGTCGGGCCAGTCCGGCAGAGGAGGAAAGGGGTCGGCCTTCTCCGGTAAAGCCTCCCACAGCGAGGGGTGATGCCAGCACAGATCCTGTCCCCCATTATCCCGATGCTCGCGAATTACGCTGCGTAATTTTTTNACCTCGTTGATCAATTCCTCTTGGGTCATGAAGTCGAGATCGTCATCCATACCTGGCTCCTTCTGTTGGTGTTATTGGTAAATCCTCAATCATTCTGCGTCTTATTGCAAACAGGTACCGGCTTGTAATTCTTACATCAGGATTCGCTTTTCTGTGAGAGATTACATCAAACCTTTTTCACTGACGACTTTCACGCGCCGCAAAATCCGCATTTTGTCTTTTAAATTCTTCTTTTTGCGCATGAGTTCCGATTTATAGCGCGTCGGCATGGTTTTAGCTTAGTCATATAACCCGTTGGCAACTCTTTATGTGTTGGAGGAATATTATGAGCAAGTTGAAATTATTATGGACTGGTCTTCTGGTTTTATCGTTGTCTGTCTTCAGTCTCGCCGCTAATGCAGACGTGGATGCAGAGGAATTCGTTGAAGAAGCATCGGCAAAAGGTCTGGCTGAGATAGAAACCGCGAGGATGGCATTGAACAAAGGAACAGCACCTGAAGTTAAGGCATTCGCCCAGCAGATGCTTGATGATCATACGGCAGCAAATAAAGAGCTGGCCGCTATTGCAAAGGGAAAAGACCTGAAAATTGCAGACGATGCGGAGCTTATGAACAAAGCCAAGGCATTTATCCTGAAACAGCGGGATGGTGAATCTTTCGATGAGGCCTACGCCAATAACCAGGTTGTGGCTCACGAACAAACGATCGAACTCTTCCGGGAAGCGGTGAATCTCCGTGATCCTGAACTCAAGGCATTTGCTCAGAAGACCCTGCCAAAACTCGAGCATCATCTGCGGATGGCTCAGGACCTGGTTACACTGACATCTGCCGCCGAAGCAGAGGCGGAGAATCGTTACGATGTCACGCCCGAAAGCCGTGGTGGAAGTCCTCGTCCGGCACCCGCAACCAGCCCACGGTAATTCCGCGGAGAAGCGATCAAGGAGCCAGCAATGACAACAGCCCATGTAGGACACCTGTTGGATTGGCTGCGTGATGCTCATGCTATGGAGCAGCAGGCCGAGGCCATGCTGAAGGATCTCGTCACCCGGCTGGAGCACTACCCCAAGCTGCGCGCGCGCGTTGAAGTTCATCTGGAAGACGCGCGCCGCCAGCAGGACATGTTGAAAGGGTGCATTGAACGTCTGGGCAGCAGCCCGTCCATATTAAAGGATCTGATGGGACGGGTAGTTGCGTTCGGGCAATCAGTATCGGGGATGATGGCGAGTGATGAAGTGGTCAAAGGGGCAATGAGCACCTATGTCTTCACGCACATGGAAATTGCGTCTTACACCATCCTTATTGCTGCTGCAAAAGCTATCGGTGATAAAGAAACCCAGCGCGTCTGCGAGGATATCCTGCAGCGGGAAATTGAGATGGCCGAATGGTTGCGGGGTTACCTGCCGGAAGTGACCAGGACGTATTTAATGCGCTCTGAACATACCGCAACGACCGTGAAGCGCTGAACCGATCAGGAGTGAAAGATGAGCTTTCAAAAATATTCCACCTGTATTGATGCCTGCTACGACTGTGCCATTGCCTGTGATAACTGCTCAACAGCCTGCCTGGAGGAACCCGACGTTGCCCATATGGCAGATTGCATTCGGGCGGATATGGATTGTGCAGCCATGTGTCGCCTGGCTGCAGCAGCCATGACCCGGGGCAGCAGCTCAGTCAGGGAAATCTGCCAGCTGTGCGCCGAAATCTGTCAGAAGTGTGGGGATATCTGTGGCCAACACGAGCCAGCGCATTGTAAAGAATGCGCCAAGGCTTGCCATAAGTGTGCCAGTGAGTGCCGTAAATTGGCTGCCTGAGATTCCAGTCTGTATCAACAGGAAGTGCTATGCCCGTTATCCCGCAAGAAAACACCCTCGATGGTTCGCTCGGCTTATTGCTTGACGGCAATCTGTATATTACCCGCCGCTGCGATAACTTCGAATCTGATATTTTTCAAACACGTCTGCTGCTTCGGACAACATACTGCATTCGCGGTGAAGAAGCGGCACGGGTGTTCTATACGCAGGGACGCCTGACCCGGCGCGGCGCGATACCGCCCACAGTGCTGATGCTGTTGCAGGACAAAGGTAGTGTAGCGACGCTGGATGATAAGGCACATCACTGGCGTAAACAGATGATGATGTCGTTGATGACGCCGGAACGGATTCAGCAGCTGGTGGATTTGGTGGAAGAGCGCTGGTGTCACCGCTTAAGCGTCTGGCAAGCCATGGAAGATGTTGATCTGTTTGATGAAGTGCAGCATATCCTCTGCGGTGCGGTGCGGTGTGTGAGTGGTGTGGCATTGCAGTGAGCGATCGCGACCTGGATGAACGTACGCGGGAAATCGCGGCTATGATTGATGGCGCCGGTGCAGTGGGGTGGCGCAACTGGCGGGGTATCCTGTTACGACGACGTACAGAAAAATGGATTGAGGGCAAGATCAACGCTGTCAGAACACTCACGTTCGGACTTGATCAACCCAGTCCGCTGCAGGTTATCGCAACTCATCTTGATGATGGCGGAAATCGATTGTCCTCAGAGGTTGCTGCGATTGAAATGCTGAACCTCATCCGGCCAACTGTTGCCGTTGCCCGTTTTATTCTGTTCGCAGCGATTGCGTTGCATGAATACCCTGAAACAAGGCAGAAGATAAAAAATGGTGATGCGGGCTATCTCGAAGCTTTTGTGCAGGAAGTCCGCCGCTTTTATCCTTTCTTTCCGTTTATCGGCGGTATTGTCCGGCAAGCATTTACCTGGCAGGACTGCTCGTTTCCGGTTGGGGCGAGGGTGATGCTGGATGTTTACGGTACCAATCATGATGCANGGATATGGCAGGACCCTGATCGTTTTGATCCGGAACGTTTTATTGGTCGGAACGACAGCCCCTATTCGNTTATCCCGCAGGGCGGTGGAGACTATNTAACGAATCACCGCTGTGCGGGTGAAGCGCTAACCATTGCCTTAATGAAACGGTGTATCGATTTACTGGTTAATGGAATGCAATATGAGGTTGTAGCGGAGAATACCGAGATTGATATGCGGCGAATGCCGGCTCTGCCTAAAAACCCTCTATTTATTCGTCACGTGCAACCTGACATGGCAACGCGTGTTGCACAGAAAATGCGTATGAAAGCCTGAATGGTTCCCGCATATCCAGGAGAAGACTCCACTTTCATTAACCGGATGTAAATTGCGGCGGATATTTTATCGTTTGTTTCTCACCCTGAGGATGTCCGTGAAGCTGCGCCTGATGCGAGCGAGCCAGCGCAAGCAGTCGAAGCACTTCTTCATCGGTGGTCTGGTCAAATTCCTCATACCATTGCCCTACAAAATAAAAGGGTTCCGGTGTAAGCAGACACACGGTTTCATCGGTCCATTTCGCCAGCTCGTTCAGCGTGCGCGTTGCTGCAACGGGAACGGCCATGACGACCTCCTCCGCGCGGGCGAGTCGGACAGCTTCAATGGCGGCCCGCATACTGGCGCCAGTGGCCAGGCCGTCATCTACAAGGATGATGCAATGGTCGCGCAATTCCGGCCAGGGTCGGTTTTCCCGGTAGATTTGCTCCCGTCGTTGTAACTCCTGAAGCTCCATCTCAGCTACATGTTCAATGATGTCGTCAGTGATGCGATAGGATTGGATGATGTCATCGTTTAGAATTCGGACGCCGCCATGAGCTATGGCTCCCATGGCAAACTCTTTGTGCCGGGGTAACCCCAGCTTGCGCACCATCAGCAAATCCAAGGGCGCGTTCAGTGCCACTGCCACTTCATAGGCTACAGGTACGCCACCGCGTGGTAAGCCCATGACGATCACATTATCTTTATCACGGTAGGCAGAAAGTCGCGCCGCCAAGGCCTGTCCGGCAGTTTGTCGGTCGATCAATGGTTTCATCATTTGTTCTCCCTGTCACTGCCTGTTAGAGTCGCCGGGGAGAGAGAATTCCTGAAAAGCATATAGAGCATTTCTACACTAGTAGAAATGGGGATAGAAAGGGAGCGAATAAGGGGAATAAAAAAACGCAGGAATGGTTCCTGCGTTTTTGGATTTTAAACTCGCTTAATCAGGAATCGATTAGAAGCGGAAGCTGGCACCAACAGAGATAACATCAGCATTATCCCATTTGGTGAATTCAAGCTGGCCACTGATTTCCGGGGTAAAGAACTTGCGAGCGCGCAGCATGAAACCATCGTCATAGTCGTGATCTTTAAAGCCAGCACCTACGCTGAAGGTTCTGTCGAAGTAAAAATCACCGGCCAGATAAAATTCATCATGCGCATCGTAGTCGGAGTAGCCACCTTCCACGTTCAGGAAGTTGCCACCACCCAGAGGTACAACATATTTTGCATGGATGTTTGCGTCGTAACCGGGCTCATCCCAGTACACAGTCCATACGCGCAGGCCGGCCAGCGGTGTTACACCGAGACGCACACCCCAATCATTTTCAGTTGATTGACCATCGTAGTCTTGACGTTGGATTTCAGCAGCACCATAGAAAATGGTATCCGGCAGATAGAATTCAACACCTGCATTTACCACGTCTAAATCGTTGTTACCGATAACATACGCATTGCTTGCACGGTTGATAAAGGCAGCTTCGGCTAACGGGTTATTGCCTGGACGGACTTCCTGGAAATAGTATCTTCCGTAGACACCAAAGTAATCATCGCTGCCGCCAGCATCATGATCAACATCAGTGTAGTTCACACCCACTTCAAAATTGTAGTTTTGGGCCAGTGCAACACTGGATGCACAGGTCAGTGCCATGGTTGCTACTAAAGTTTTAAGTTTCATGAAGTTCTCCATTGTGTAATCACATCAGCCTGCATGGTTAACGCAGGCGGCTCATTTTAATCCGTATCTCAGTGAAGTGTCATCTTGTATTGCACAAAATGAGAGGCGTATCGCGTAGACCTGCAGGACTTTACAGAAAAGTTGTTAAAAAAATCGGTGGGCTATCGCACAAAGATGAGAAGCCTGAACAGAAGCTGAATCATTATTAAAAATTTTGTTCAGCTTCCGTTCAGTTTCGCGAGAAATATTTTTTCTTCAATGGCAGGAGCAGCTAAATATTTTTTCATCTTCAAGACGCATTGCTGTCAATGAACCGCCCCAGACACAACCAGTGTCGATTGCATAGACGTTCGGTGTATTGGCCTGACCCTGCAAGGCGGCCCAGTGTCCGAAGATAATCTTGTTGTCCCGTGTTTTACGGTGTGTATGCGAAAACCAGGGAAGAAAGCCTGGTGGTGCTTCAGCGGCTTCGGCCTTGGTCTGCAGTTCCAGTTCACCCTCGGCGGTGCAGAACCGCATCCGGGTAAAGTAGTTGGTGATCAACCGCCAGCGGGCATCGCCGTTCAGTTCATCAGACCAGATTTTGGGTTCATTGCCATACATATTTGCAAGATAGCGCTCAAAGTTTTCACTTTGCAGAACCTGCTCAACTTCCTGTGCAAGAACCAACGCCTTGGCCAGATCCCATTGTGGTGGAATGCCGGCATGTACCATCGTAAATTTTTTATCCGGATCGTGGTGAACCAGCTTGCTGTTGCGCAGCCACTCGATGAGTTGCGGGCAATCATCCGCTTCGAGCAAAGCAGTCAAAGTATCTGACTTTCCGGGTTTTCGGTGGCCGAAAGCAAGCGCAAGAAAATGCAGGTCGTGATTGCCCAGTACCAGTGAAACGCTGTCGCGAATACTGTACAGATAACGCATTACCTCGAGCGAATCAGGCCCGCGATTTATCAGATCACCGGCAATCCACAGGCGGTCTTTATCCGGATTGAATTGAANTTCTTTCAGCAGGCACTGCAGTGGTTTCATNCAGCCTTGAATATCGCCAATGGCATAGGTGCTCATAAAAAAATCCGCCTGAAGATGATTGCGCGATTAATGTATGGCGTGCGGCGGTACCAATGCAAACATGGGAATAGGCGCATCAAAGGTGCTGCCGTCATCGCGACGCATCTGATAGCTGCCTTCCATCATGCCGGTTTCGGTTTCGAGGATCACGCCACTCGTGTAGGTATAACTTTCACCCGGTGCGAGCAGCGGCTGTTCTCCGACCACTCCCAGTCCTTTAACTTCCTGAAGTTTGTCTTTGGCATCGGTGATTCGCCAATGACGACTGATCAGCTGGGCATTGCTGTCGCTGTGATTGGTGATGGTAATGGTATAGGAATAAACAAACCGCTGAATCTCCGGGCGGGATTGTGCGGCAATGTAGCTGGTCCTTACTTGGATATGAATCGGGGCGTTCATGAGTTTGTCAGCGTGTTGTCCGAATTGAGCAGGCCGCGGGCGTCCAGGATATTGCTTAATTCTACAAAGGTTGCCAGTGAAAGGTTTTCTGCCCGTGCATTAGGATCAATGGACAGTTCGTCCAGTATGTCCGCCGGCACCATTTGTTTTAGCGCGTTGCGCAGCGTCTTGCGGCGTTGCTGAAACGCGGTGTTCACCAGTCGCTCCAGCGTTTTGATGTTCGTCGCAACGTAGGGCAATGTCTGGTGCGGCACCAGTCGGACAATGGCCGAGTCTACCTTGGGCGCCGGGTCAAACGCTGTAGGCGGCACTTCAAACAGATTTTCCACCGCACAGTAATACTGCACCATGATGCCCAGCCGGCCATAAGCACTGTCACCCGGTTGGGCTGCCATGCGTTTTACCACTTCTTTCTGCAGCATAAAATGCATGTCGACCACCTGTGTGCTGTAACTCAACAGGTGAAAGATCAACGGCGTGGAAATGTTGTAAGGCAGGTTGCCAACGATACGCAGCGGCTGATCGTTTTTAATCAGTTGAGCAAAATCAAACTGCAGGGCGTCGGTTTGAAACAGCTGGAAGTCCGGATGTTTTTCAAATTTCACTTTCAGCCATGGCACCAGATCGCGATCCAGTTCAATCACACTCAAATGATTGCAGGCCTCCGCCAGCAGTTCGGTGATGGCGCCCTTACCGGGACCGATCTCTACCAGATGGTCGGCGGGGCGTGGATGAATGGACCGGACAATCTCGCGGATTACCCCATGGTCGATCAGAAAGTTCTGCCCGAATCGTTTGCGTGCGCGATGCGGTGCTTCGTTGTTGAAAAATTTTGTCATAGGATGTGTTAACTCATCGGCCACATGACCGTTCATGTTGTGCAGGTGCACCTAAATTGCTTAAACAGATTGTCACTGCTTCGCGCGAGCCTGAACCATGGCAATCGCATAGCTCAGCGCTGTGTGCAGACTGCCGGAATCTGCTTTCCCGGTTGCCGCGAGATCCAGTGCGGTACCGTGATCCACCGAAGTGCGGATAATCGGCAGGCCCAGCGTGACATTGACGGCCTGACCAAAACCTTTGTATTTCAGAACCGGCAGCCCCTGGTCGTGATACATGGCGAGGACCGCATCGGCATTATCCAGGTATTTGGGTGTAAACAGTGTGTCCGCCGGCAATGGTCCAATCAGATTGATCTGCTCTTTGCGCAGCTGCTGTAACACCGGCTCGATAATCTCGATTTCTTCGCGGCCCAGATGGCCGCCTTCACCGGCATGGGGATTCAACCCGCACACGTAGATCCGCGGTTGGGCAATGCCGAACTGCTGTTGCAGGTCGCGCTGCAGAATACGGATGACCTGAGTGAGTTCATCAGCGGTGATCGCTGCAGCGACATCTTTCAACGGCAGATGGGTTGTGGCCAGAGCCACACGCAACCCCTGGGTGGCCAGCATCATCACCACTTTGGGTGTGTGAGTTTTTTCAGCGAGATATTCGGTGTGGCCGCTGAAAGGGATACCGGCATCGTTGATGACACTCTTATGAACCGGGCCGGTAACCAGCGCAGCAAAAGTGCCCGTCACACATCCCTCAATGGCTGCATCCAGTGTGTTGAGAATGTATCTGGCATTGTGGCTGTTGAGTGTACCCGGCACCGCAGCTTCGGCCAGCGATACAGGTAAGATAGGAAGCTCGCCAGCGGGGGAGGGCGCCGGTGCCGCTGCCGGATCGATTTCCCGCAACCGCAGTGGCAAGCCCATGAGTCGGGCGCGTTCCAGCAGCAATTGGGGATCGGCGATAGCCACTATCTCATGGGGCTGCGTTTCCTGAGCCAGCATAACCGCCAGGTCCGGACCGATGCCGGCGGGTTCGCCAGGGGTGAGTGCAATGCGTAGACAGGATGGATTCATAGGCTTAACCGGGAGGAAAGGCTCTGCGCAGCCGCGCCGCGCAGAGCGGGGACATCAGATCTTGATTTCGACGTAGGCCTCTTCGCGAATCTGGGTGAGCCAGGATTGGAACTCTTCGTCAAAACGGCGGGAGCGGATCAGGTTGGAGGCCTGATTACGTTTCATCTGCTCGCTCATGTCTTCTTTGCGTCGCTCCTGCACCTGCAGTATGTGCCAGCCAAACTGACTTTTAAACGGCTCGCTGATTTCACCGATGGCAGTGTTCTTCATGGTCTCTTCAAAAGAGGCAACAAACATCCCCGGCATCGCCCAGCCGAGGTCGCCGCCGCTGAGCATGGAGCCGGTGTCCTCGGAGTTTTCCCGCGCGAGCTTGGCGAAGTCTTCACCTTTTTCAATGCGCGCCTTCAGGGACAGGAGTTTCTCACGGGCCTGATTGTCGTCCATGATTTCTGATGTCTTGATAAGAATATGCCGCGCCTTGGTCTGCTCGACCAGCTGAGCACCACCGCCGCGCTGTTCGATATTTTTCAGGATATGAAAGCCGGCGCCGCTGCGGAACGGCTTGGTGACTTCGCCAGTGCCCAGACTTTCCAGTTGCTTGGCAAAGAGCTCGGGCAACTGGGCCAGTTTACGCCAGCCGATATCGCCGCCCTGTAATGCGCTTTGATCATTGGAATGGCTGATGGCAAGCTGGGCAAAATCAGCGCCTTTCTGCAGTTTTTCATAAATTTCCTGCGCTTCTTTTTCGGCAGCGCTGACCATTGCGGGATCGGCGGAGCTGGATACAGCGATCAGGATATGGCCCAGGTGAAAATCCGGTGAGGTGGCAAATTTACCATCGGTGGATTGCAGGAAGTTGTCGATCTCCTGTTCAGTAACGCGGATGCGGCTGTTGACCACGCCCTGCTGCAACTGGCTGATGGTCAGCTCAGTTCTGATCTGCTCACGCAGTTCATCCAGGGAAAGGTTCTGACGCTGCAGGTCAGCGGCCAGCTGCTCCGCCGTCATCTGGTTGCGCTGAGCGATGCGCACGATGGCCTGATTGACTTCTTCTGCGCTGGGATTGATGTCGTAGCGTTTGGCCAGCTGCAACTGGATTCGCTCGAGAATCAGCTGTTCCAGAATCTGTTTTTCCAGCACTTCTTTTGGCGGCAGCTGACTGTACTGCGCCTGCAGTCGCTCGAGCACCGATGCGGTACGCGAGTTAAGTTCACTCTCAAGCACCAGGTCCTCATCCACGATGGCAACCACGCGATCCAGGATGACGGTCTGGGCTGCGCTGAAGCCTGCATTGAGCAGCAGCAAGCCGCCGATCAGGCTGGTGGAGATAAAGCGTTTAACCAAATTCTTCTTCATAAAATAATCGACTGTGTTCTTAACGAAAAATAACCGGTGCAATCAAACTTGCTCCGTCTGCCACGGGAGTGACTGTTGCGTTAGCGCATGGACTCCTCACGGGCGGTGTAGCCAATGATGGCCTTGTCGAGCAGTCGGCTGATCCGTTCGCTGATGCTGCCCAGCCCTTTCAGCTGGATATCAACAAAGAATCCCTGATCGTAATCATCCTGGGTAGCGGTCTTCAGAAAATTCGGGTTGTAATCGAAGTTCAGCCAGCGGCGCCCCAAAAGGCGGATTCGGTAGCAACAATCGTTGTATTCGAGTCCGGCAAAGGTATCGAGTTCCAGGTTGTAAGTGAAGTCATAATTGCTGCGCGCAATCAGGCTCCACTGATCGCCCACCGGCCAGATCATGGATGCGTCCAGCTGATCCATTGTCGATTCGAGGATCGGGTTCGGGTTGGACGGGTTGATCATCTGCGGATTGCGTGTGTAGCGATAGGACAGGTTAAAAATCCGATACGCATCATCCATGTAATTCAGGCTGGCGCTGGCACTGGTGAGATGCGCATGTTTGTGGTCGTAAGCCACGTCGCCTTGAAAACGCAGGGAATCGCCGATCTGGCCGCTGATCTGGCCCGCCAGTTCTGAGTCGCGCCGCGAGTACTTGTCTTCATCTTCATTAACCCGGCCGGGCACTATGACCCGTCGATCTTTCTGGTAATAAATCTGCCCGATACTCATGCGCAAGCGTTCGATACCGCTCTCGCTGGAGATCAACGCACTCGAAAGCCCAACTGCCACCTGATTGGCATCATCAATCCGGTCGCCACCGGAGAAGCGCGACTCACGGAACAGCTGTCCGTAGGTGAAGGTCAGCTCGGAGGTATCAAAGTTGATGAAACGATTGTTGGCTGTGAGGTTATACAGCTCGCTGTGGTCTTCGTAGTCGCTGTAAAAATAAAAGACACGCGGCTCCAGCGTCTGGATGAAACTGTTATTGAATAAACGGGCATCGCGTTCAAAGAACAGGCCCATGTCCAGACTGCCCTGAGGTACGGTCAGCGAGGGCGACTTGTTAGCAGTTTCATTCAGAGCGGCGCTGTCGAGCTGGTAGTTCAATGTCTTGACCGCAACACCGGGCTTGAAGAAGCCCCAGGCAAATTCTTTATCCCAGGTCAGGCCGTAGTCGGTGCGAAGCCGCTCGCCCAGGAGGGTATTGGTGGTGTCGAGTTCATAAAAACTGTTGAGGTCAAAGTTGACGTACTCATGGTTTAACTCAAGCAGCCAGTCGCCCAGGCGGTAACTGCCGTCGGCATTGATGCGGGGCAGCTCGCGATAAGGGATCTGGCTTTCCGCCACCAGCACACGAAACTCCTGCGCTTTGGCGCTCATCAGCCAGTTATCGGTGCGGTAGCTGGCTGTGGCGACTTTGGCGATGTTGGGCTGGCGATTCGTGTCAATGCCACTGCGGTTGAAGTCGCGCAGGTAATCGATATCGCTCAACTCGGTGTAATCGATCGTGGTGCTCCACCGCTGGCCGCGGCCACCGGTCTGATCGACACTGTAAATCCAGCGGTCTTTGCCGGTGTAGTCAGCGCGCAGGCCCTGCTCGATGCGGTCGAGGTCGCGGGTGGTGTAATCGCCCTCGTCATCACCGAGGAAGGCACCGCTGAGGATGGTGTCGAACTGCGCCGACATGTGACGGAACTCGGTGTCAATGCCTGTACCGTGACGATCCACGTAGCGTGGCGTGATCAACATGTCGTAATTAGGAGCCATGTTCCAGTAGAACGGCAGCGAGAAGTCTTCGATGATCGTGTCGCTGTCAAAGCTCAGCGATGGAAACAGGAAACCGGTCAAGCGATCCTTGCCCACGGGAAAGCGCAGGTAAGGCGAGTAGAGCACCGGAATGTCTTTGATATTGACCCGCATATGACGGGCGGTGCCGTAGCGTCGTTCCTGATTGATCTTCACTTCCGTGCCGGCTACGGACCAGAGATTGCTGTCGGGTTCACAGCTGGTAAAACGGCTGCCCGTGAGCACGATGATATTGTTGCCGAACTTCTGCAGGCTCTCGGCGGTTCCGCGAATACGCGATTCGTAGAGCACAAATTCTGCGTTCTCCAGCGTCGCGTCGCCGCTGTCGATATGCATCTCGGCCTGCTCGGCGTGCAGCAGCATTCCGGGCTCGCGAATCTGGATATCGCCGGCGATCTCTGCGCGTCGGGTGGCCTGATTAAAGGTCGCCCGGTCGGCATTGAGCGATCGGTAGCCCTGGGTGAGCTGTACATCACCGGTCATGATGACCGTGGTCTGACCCTGGGTTTCTGAGGAATCGGCAGTGGCCCGAACGGAAGCATTGGCGGGCTCGACATTGGCATCCGCATCTGTGCGCTCGGGACTGACGTAAGCGCCGCAGCAGCCTTTAGGCATGGCGGCTTTCTGGGCTTCCGTTAACTGTTCCATGGGAACCCAGTCCAGGGATCGGCCGGACTCGGTCTTCTTCTGCGAGCTGTCGTCGGCAAGCGCCGGATTGCTCATCAGGCCCAAGGCCAGAACCATGGCACTGGCAGGGCGGAGTTGCCGACGCAGTTCGGTCAGCGCGGCAGCTAACAGTGAGGGACGGAACAAAATGGAAGTGCGTGTAGCTACAGCCATCAACAGCATCTCGACAAAGGGGTTAAGCGGCTATAAGTGCCAGCTGCGGAAGCACGCAAACGTGTTGATACGGCAGGAAACGAGGTGTTCATTGATGGCTGTTATCGCTATATCAATGGATCCGGCCTGAGGTTCGCGGCGGCTTCCGTGGATGAAATAGCCGCGATTCTACTTGAATACGGCGGTGCTTGGAATGAATCCGTCTATGACAATGGCATTCGCGATTAATCAGCACTTTGGCGGGCTCATCGTGCAGGTCCTTGTCAGTCTTCGGGATTTGCGGTTTTATGAGAGCCCTTTGTCTGCCGTGCCCTTCACCATGGAGCAGGGCTGGCATGCATTCTTTTCAATTACAGGCGGAGTCAGGATGAATCATTCCCGGGATATTGATATACACAGCCCAGACCAGCGTAAGCAAGCATTAACTGACTGGACGATTGAGCAGCTGAAAGTCCTTTGCCCTCCGGTGGAGCCGCTGACGCTGCACAACCTGGGATCGGACGCCGGTTTTCGCCGCTATTACCGGGCCGTGCCGCCGCCCGCCGGTCAGCCTGCTTTTCTTGCCGTCGATGCGCCGCCGGAGACCGAAGACACGGCACTGTTTGTATCCCTGGCCTGCTATCTGCGCAGTCAGGGTGTGAATGCACCCCGGGTGCTGGTTGCAGATCCGCAGCAGGGATTCCTGCTGGTTGAGGACTTCGGTGACCGGCTGTTGCACCGGGAGCTGAGCCCCGACTCCGTCAACACACTGTATGGCGAAGCCCTGATGGTTCTGTTGCGTCTGCAGCAGGCGACCAATATTCCACGAGAACTGCCCCGTTATGATCAGGCCATGCTGCGGCGGGAGCTGGAGCTTTTCAGAGAGTGGTTTGTGGTGAAACTGCTCGGCTATTCCCTGAGCGCTGATGAAGAGGCGATGCTGCAGGACGTCTTTACTCAACTGGAGACTGCTGCACTGGAGCAGCCCCAGTTGCTGGTTCATCGGGATTTTCACTCCCGCAACCTGCTGCTGTGTGACTCGGGGCAGATCGGCGTGATCGACTTTCAAGGCGCGGTCCAGGGGCCTTTTGCCTATGATCTGGTCTCACTGCTGCGGGACTGCTATATCCGCTGGCCCAGAGAGGACGTCCAGCGCTGGGCCCTCAGCTACGGCAACATGGCGATGGAGGTCGGTGTTCTGCCCCCCGTGGATGAGGCCACATATCTGCGTTGGTTTGACTGGGTAGGGTTGCAGCGCCATATCAAAGTGTTAGGGATCTTTGCGCGGCTCCATCTGCGCGATGGCAAGGATCATTACCTGGCAGATCTGCCTCTGGTCTTGCGTTATACGTTGGAAGTCGCGCGCGAATATCCGTCACTGCGCGGGTTTGCTGAATGGATGGAGCAGCGCCTGTTGCCGCTGGCGCAACAGCAGGACTGGTACACGGATTATCGTCGTGCAGGAGAGTTACCGCAGTGAAAGCCATGATCCTCGCCGCAGGTCTGGGGCAGCGGATGCGCCCGCTCACCGATCATCTGCCCAAGCCGCTGCTGCCGGTAGCAGATAAGCCCTTGCTGCAATACCACCTGGAAAACCTGCAGGCCGCAGGTGTCTGCGACATCATCATCAACCTGGCGTACCTGGGTGGAAAAATCCGTGATTTTGTCGGNGACGGCAGTCGCTTTGGCTTGCGCGTAANCTACTCGGAAGAACCNGANCCGCTGGAGACGGGCGGTGCGCTGGCCCGGGCCCTGCCGCTGTTGGGCGAGGCTCCTTTCGTGCTGGTTAATGGCGATGTCTGGAGTGATTATCCGTTGGGGGAATTGACCGGCCGCAACCTGGCGCCTGGCTGCAATGGCCATCTGCTGCTGGTGCCTAATCCGGAATTCCATCCGGGTGGTGATTTTGCGCTGTCGCGCAATGGCCTGCTGGTAAATGATGCNGATCAACCGCGCTTTACCTTTGCCGGTATCAGTCTCCTGCGTCCACAGATGATTGCGTCCTATCCCGAGCGCCGGGNAAAATTTCCTCTGGGCGAAGTGCTCAGGCANGAGATCGCCCGCGGACGCCTGACCGCAGAGGTCTATCGTGGACGGTGGAGCGATGTGGGTACGCCGGAACGGCTGGCGCAGCTGGATAAGGAATTGGTCGAGAGGTAATGCTGCTCCCGCGCATTGCAGGAGCAGCCGTCATTGCCGTCAGTCAGCGAGGGCGAGCAATTGCATTGCGCCCCGGTGATCAACCTGCAGTACCAGCTGAATATCATTGCTGGAGGTTTCGGTAGTTACACCGTTGAGGATCAGCTCGGTTTTGATGGGGTATACCCCCTGTGGCAAACCTTCCGGCGGCGTGAAAGAAAACTCGTTCTGATAATGTCCACCGCGACGGGTTTCTCCGTTCACCGCCTTGGTCAACTGACGCAGCTCCTTGGTATGGTCTTCGTTATCAAAAATAGTGATGCGCTCTTCGATCAGAGCTTCCTGGCGCAGGCTGCCGGGTACTACCACGATGTCTGATTTCACCGTCACTTTTTTTCCGGGTTCCACGACCTTGCCGGGCAGGGTTTCGGTGGCGTAGCGCTCTGCAATAGGGTTGGGCTGGAGTGTTTTGTTCTTGTTGCGATATTCCGCGGCCACCTGTTCTTCATCGGCCACTTTGCTGGAGCGGTAGTCCACCACCATGTCGGCGATGAGCTTTACGGCGATGGATACTGCCGCAACCCGCGCGGCAGCTTTCAGGTGTTCACGGTTTTTACAGCTTTGATCGCCGCTTTTGCACTTGTGCGAACGATCAACATTGTTTTTCAGGTCGTTCAGGCCGAAGCCATAGGACGGAGCAGCGATCAGTGATGAAAGCAGCAGAACCAGTAACGTATTTTTCATAGCAAGCCTCCTTGGCTTATTGGATGTTAAAACCAGTGGTTTTGAGTTTTTGTTGAGTATCCAGCGCCCGCTGCTTGATAGCGGCCGCCTCAGCGTGGTCGGGAACCAGATCCAGCGCTGCCTCTGCTTTGGCGATGGCACAGCTGTAATTCTTCTGTTGATCAAGGCAGGTGCGGGCCTGCGCCAGAATGCTCTGCACCCGTTGCTCGGCCTGACGGGCGAGGGTGGCCGTCTGCTTAATTTCGAGTGCCGGCAGATTGCCGGGATGATTTGCTGTGACAGCATCGGCATGGCGGATCGCGCAGTCGTATTGTTTCTGGCTCAGGCACTGCTGTGCTTTTTTCAGCTCTTCATTGATTGCCGCCTGAAGTTTCCGTACACCGGCCTGGGCTGCAGCCAGCTGCTCCTGCATCTGCAGGGTGGTTGGATGTCCGGTGTTTATGCCCCCCGCCTGACTCACCAGTTCTTCAGCGCACGTCAGATCGCCGTTCTGCAGACAGATATCTACCCGCTGTGCGAGCTGATTCAGTTCCAGGGACTCAGTGGCGGTGTTCAGCAGGCGCCGGGCGGCCGCGTTAGTGTCATCCAGTTTAAGCAGCTCGCGGGTCTTGATCTGGGTGCAGGCAAAATCCTGTTGCGTAAAACAGCTCTCGGCTTCCTGCAGCAGTCGGGCGATGAGGCTGGCATTTTCTTCCTGTTGCTGGGCCAGCTGGGCACTGGCGAGTAAGTCGCGCGCAACCTGATTGCCTGGCTCCAGATTGGTTACCACCAGGCTCTGCTCAATTGCACAGGCGAAATCCTGCTGGGCAAAACAGCGTTGCGCCTGTGCGATCTTGTCGTTGATGGTGTTCTGAATCTGCAGCTCCGCCTGATAGTGGCTATAGGCAAACCAGCCAAGGCCAATGAGCGAGACCGGTAAAAGAATCACCGCCGCCTTTAATGCCAGCGACTTCCGCCGTGGGAAAAGCTCAGCATGGAACTGCTCGATGGTGGGGGTGCGCTGGGCTTTCTCCAGCGCCAGTCCGCGACTCAGGGCTTTCCATTGCGCGGCGTTGAGTTTTTCAATGCGTCGGGGTTTGAGTTTCTGCTGCTGGGCATCGAGCGCAGACAGCCCCTGATAAGGATGGCGTCCAGCGAGCATTTCGTAGACGACGCAGGCCAGGGCATAGACATCATCGGCAAAGCTGATGGGTTCGTCGTTGATCATCTCAATGGTGGCATAGGCGGGCGTCAGGGCGCCCAGCTGCCCCGCATCAAACTGATGGCGCTGGGTTTCTTTGGAGGCAGCGCGGGCGATACCGAAGTCCAGCACCTTGGCGGAACCGTCGCGCATGACAAAGACGTTGCCGGGTTTAAAGTCGGCGTGAATCAGGTGGCGCTTATGGGCATACATGAGGGCAGCGCAGAGATCCCTGGTCAACCGCAATGCCGTAGCCACCGGCAGACCTGCGTCGCGGTGCTCTTTAAGCAGTTTATCCAGCGGGTCGCCGTGCAACAGTTCCATGGTCATGAAGAGCACATCGCCGTCGCGATCAAAATCGTGCACGGTGACGATATTCGGGTGAGCCAGGGACTGCGACTTGGCGGCTTCCTGCTGAAGGGTCACAAAGGCGTCAGGGTGGTTCTGAAAATCCTGATTTAACACCTTGGTGGCGATGTAGGGGTTTGGATCTTCCGCTTCCACCTTGCGGAGGTCGCGGGTTTTATACACGGTACCCATGCCGCCCTGGCCCAGGGCTTCTTCCAGCAGGAAGCGTTTCTTCAGCAGACTACCGGCGCCGCTGCTCAATGCCTGTTCAGCCAGTTCGCTCGCTTTGGCAAAGCCTGCAGAATTATTGGTCGTGTTCGTCCCGCGGTATTGGGTGTATTGCGTCGCAGGTGCAGCAGTGGCGGGTACGGGAGTTTTCTTTTTGGACTCATCAGCAGTGCCGGTTTTTGCCGCCGCGGCGGCTTTCCTGCGTGGTGCAAAGACGGTGGCTTCGTCGGTTTTCGGACTGGTCTTTTTGGCGAGTACGGTGGCGTCCGCCTTGGATGGGCGAGGTTTGCGAGCCAGCACCGTAGCATCGTCAGTTTTAGGTCGCGGTTTTTTAGCCAGGACGGTTGCATCATCCGTTTTTGCACGTGATTTTTTGGCAATGACTGTGGCTTGTTCGGCGGCCTTTTGAGGCTTCTGAGCAAGGCGGGTTTTATCGTTCGCCGGATCGGATGTGTTGGCAGAGTCTTTCTTGTCAGACACGCAGACGTTCCTCACTGCTCCAGATGTTGATTATGGTAATTCCGTTAAAACTGACACAAAAAAGTTGAAAAATGGTACCACGACCGCCGCCTAAAGGCATTGGTCGTAAGCGGGCAAAACGTTGGAAAATGCGACGGCTTTAACGATTTCCGGAGTTTTACTTTGGGTCGGGAGCCACTTTCTGCTTCCGTGTATGCTGTTCCATAAATCCGCGCGTCCGGTCCAGCCAGAAACTGCGGGGTTTGTCGATATCAACGCTCTGCAATGGCAGCAGTCGCAACTGGTGGTAAGAGGTCATCCGGTTGCGCATGGCTGCTGCGCGGTGACGCTGCTGAACAGCAGCCTCCCGGCGCTCATCAGGCTGGGTGAAGATATCCATCACTGCCAGGTGGGGATGGCCGAAAAGGGTTTCCAGCTGTGCGGTAGACAAGGGCTCCTGGGGTTGCAGGTTTACCAGGATCAGCCCTTGGAGTCTGGTCGGGGATTGCACGGCAAACACGGCGTCCATCACGCTGCTGTTATCGGTCAGGAGGATTACCTGTTCAAAGCCCTGTTGATTCAGATAGCTGGTCGCAGCGCCGATACGACGGGCAATAACCTCCTCCCGGGTGGGACGCGGTTCCAGAGCAGGGTCGGCTTCAGGCTCGGGTAATGGCGCTGCATCAGCGGCTTCCGATGAGGCTGTTTCTGCCTGCTCTGCGGGAGCATCGGCAGGGGTGTTCTCGGTCCCATCAGCCGGTTCTTCTGCACAGGGTTCCTCATCACATGGCTCGGTGTTTTCCACTGGTGCCGGAATCTCCCGTTGAGGCACCGGTTGTGGTTCCAGTGGCGGTAACGACACCGCCAGTGTCGGCCAGCCGTGACGGGGCAGGTACCGACGCAGGTGTTCCAGGGTGGGGGGCCAGCCCGGCGGAACCTCTGCCGCATGAGCCATCAACACGATTCCGTTGGTTGTTGCGGCTTCCGTTGGGCGGAACAGGACGAGGATCTTGTCATCGGCCGTCTCCAGCCAGCGCACCTCTTCCGGGAGTGTTGCGGCCAGCAGCTGGTTATAACGCTCTTCCTGTGAGAGGGTGGGTTCCGGTGGCTCAGGAGGGGGAGCGATGGTTTCTTCAGCTTCCGGGAGGTCTTCAGCCGGTCCGGACTCTGGTTCCTGCGCCAGCGAGGCGCTGGCAAGCAACAGCAACAGCCAGGCGCAGATCATCCGACAGGCTCGGTGAGAGGGAAATGAATCCTGAAAGCGGTGGTGAGTCAAAGGGCCGTTCATAGTGTCGGTTTTAGGGAGTCCTGATTCATTGCTGCGCAATTTGCTGCCAGCGGGATTTTTTTCAGTACAATGCGGACATTTTAGTCGTTGTATTACTGTCATCGGGTGATTTATGCAGAACTTTAAAGGCTCTACACAGGCGGATTTCAGAATTGCGCCTTCCATCCTCTCGGCTGACTTCGCCCGCCTGGGGGAAGAGGTGGATGCGGTACTCGCTGCCGGTGCCGACATGATTCACTTCGATGTGATGGATAATCACTATGTGCCCAATCTGACGATAGGGCCGATGGTCTGCAAAGCCTTGCGGAAGTATGGCGTTACAGCACCTATTGATGTTCACCTGATGGTGGAGCCGGTGGACGATCTGATTGTCCAGTTTGCCGATGCCGGTGCAACCTTCATTACCTTTCACCCCGAAGCGTCCCGCCACGTGGATCGCTCCCTGCAGCTGATCAAGGACCGCGGCTGTTTCGCCGGGCTGGTGCTCAATCCGGCCACTTCGCTCAATGAAATCAAGTACGTGATGGAAAAGATGGATATGCTGCTGTTGATGTCGGTGAACCCGGGTTTCGGCGGGCAACAGTTTATTCCTTACGTGCAGGACAAGATCCGGGAAGCGCGGGCGATGATCGACGCCAGCGGTTACAACATCCGTCTTGAGGTCGACGGTGGGGTTTCCACCGAAAATATTCGTGAGCTGGCTGCTGCGGGTGCGGATACCTTTGTCTCCGGTTCGGCGATATTCAATACTGAGGATTACGCCGCGACCATCGCTGCCATGCGTGCGGAACTCGCGCAGGTTAAGCGCAATTAATCCCGCTTGTGCCGAAGTAACCGGTTTATTTGTGAAGTATTGGGGATAGGCAGTCCGGTTTTATTTGAGTAAACTGGCTGCCAGTCCATAAGGAGAAGCCCTGTGAAACGTTCAGGCTTATATCTGCAAGAGCGTGCCGCCCTCGTCGCCCGATGGCGTCGCTAGTCCATTTCTGCCCGCGCGCAGTCTGTCTGGCTAGCACTCGTATCTAGTCTCACAGTCTGTCAGCAGCCGGGTTGTCTCCCTCTCATCTGTTGTCCGACCATCTCATGCCGCGTCAGGCGCAGATGAATTGCCCGATAAAAATAGCGTGATTCGCCTAACTCTTGCTGGCGAACCTGAAAGGTAAACCCATGACTCCTGAACAATTTGCTGAGCTGGCCGCGCAAGGCTATAACCGTATTCCGGTGATGCGCGAAGTGCTGGCTGACCTTGATACTCCCTTGTCTTCCTATCTGAAACTGGCTCGCGGAGCCTATTCTTATCTGTTTGAGTCGGTCCAGGGCGGCGAGAAGTGGGGCCGTTATTCCATGATCGGCCTGCCCGCCCGCACCGTGTTGAAAGCCTATGGTGAGCGCATCTGCATCGAGCGTGATGGTGTGATCATCGAAGAAACCACGCAGGCTGATGCACTGGCCTTTGTTGAAGAGTTCAAGCTGCGCTACCGTGCTCCAGAGCTGCCGGGCCTGCCGCGTTTTACCGGCGGTCTGGTGGGNTATTTTGCCTATGACTGCGTGCGCTATGTCGAACCNCACCTCAAGGCCAGCGAACCCAAAGATGTACTGGGGACGCCGGATATTCTCTTGACGGTCTCCGACGAGGTTCTGGTCTTCGATAACCTGGCGGGCAAGTTGATCCTGGTGATCCATGCCAATCCGGACGTAGAGAATGCCTATGAAGCAGCCAACCAGCGGCTGGACGAACTGGAGCGGCGCCTGCGCGGTCCCGTGCCGTCGACTCCGGATCTGACGCTGGGTATGAACGGCGCCAGCGAGCAGAACTTCCGCTCCCATTACGGTGAGCAGCAGTTCCACGACGCGGTCAACCGCATCAAAGACTATGTGCTGGCTGGCGATACCATGCAGGTGGTTATCTCCCAGCGCCTGTCCATCGACTTTGCGGGCGAACCGCTCAACCTTTATCGCGCGCTGCGCAACCTGAATCCTTCTCCTTATATGTACTTCCTCGACCTCGGCGACCATCACGTCGTGGGATCAAGCCCGGAAATTCTTGCGCGGCTGGAGGACGGTGATGTGACGGTGCGGCCTATCGCCGGTACCCGTCGTCGCGGCCATACGCCGGAGGAGGACAAGGCGCTGGAAGCGGAGCTGGTGGCTGATCCTAAAGAAATCGCGGAACACCTGATGCTGATCGATCTCGGTCGCAACGACGTGGGCCGGGTGGCTCAGGTGGGGAGCGTCCGGCTCACCGACAAGATGGTGGTAGAGCGCTACTCTCACGTCATGCACATCACCTCCAACGTCACCGGCAAGATCAAGCCTGAACTGCATGCGATGGACGTGCTGCGCGCGGCCCTGCCGGCAGGTACCTTGTCGGGTGCACCGAAGATTCGCGCGATGGAAATCATCGACGAACTGGAAAGCGAAAAACGCGGTATCTATGGCGGCGCGGTCGGTTACATCGCGTGGAACGGCAACATGGATACCGCTATCGCGATCCGTACGGCAGTCATTAAAGACGGCAAGCTTTACGTGCAGGCCGGCGCCGGCGTGGTGGCTGACTCAGTACCGGCCCTGGAGTGGAAAGAAACCATGAACAAAGCGCGGGCCATCTTCAAAGCTGTCGACATGGTGGGGGAATAAACATGATTCTGATGATCGATAACTACGACTCCTTTACCTTCAACGTCGTGCAGTATCTCGGTGAGTTGCAGGCCGATGTCAAGGTGGTGCGTAACGATGAGATTACCGTGGACGATATTGCGCGTATGGCACCGGAAAAGATTGTGATCTCACCCGGTCCCTGTACACCCAATGAAGCGGGGATCTCTGTCGAAACGATCAAGACGTTTGCCGGCAGGATTCCGCTGCTGGGCATTTGTCTCGGCCACCAGAGCATCGGCCAGGCCTTCGGTGGAAAGATCATTCGTGCACCTCAGGTAATGCACGGTAAAACCTCACCGGTTTATCACGCTGACAAGGGTGTGTTTACCGGTCTTAAAAATCCTTTGCAGGCCACGCGCTACCACTCCCTGGTCATCGACAAGGAAAGCCTGCCGGACTGTCTGGAGATCACAGCCTGGACTCAGAATGACGATGGCAGCATGGGAGAGATCATGGGGGTGCGCCACAAAACCCTGGCAGTCGAGGGCGTACAGTTTCACCCTGAATCAATTCTGACCGAACAGGGGCACGAGCTGCTGCGCAATTTCCTGAATGGACTGTAACGGTTAAATCAACGCACCGCCGCGCGTCGTTCCAGAGGTGCGATTGCGCGGCAGCTGAAGTGAATTTACGCTTCGCTGCAGATTTCTCCCACAACCGATAAGGTAACGACAAGGTAGATGGCGATGGATATCAAACAAGCACTGAATAAATTAGTTGCTCACATTGATCTCTCAACCGAAGAGATGACCATGGTAATGCGGGACGTGATGACCGGCGTGGCTACACCGGCCCAGATCGGCGGTTTTCTCGTCGCCCTGCGGATGAAAGGTGAAACCCTGGATGAAATTACCGGTGCCGCTCAGGTCATGCGTGAGCTGGCGACCCCAGTGGATATTGATGTTGAGTATCTGGTGGATACCTGCGGTACCGGCGGTGACGGTGCCAACCTGTTCAACATCTCTACCGCCAGCGCCTTTGTGGTGGCTGCCGCCGGTGGTCGGGTGGCCAAGCACGGTAACCGTGGTGTTTCCAGTACGGCGGGCAGTGCCGATGTGCTGGAGGCCGCGGGTATCAAACTCGATATTGCGCCGGAGCAGGTGGCTCGCTGTGTGAAGGAAATCGGCGTAGGTTTTATGTTTGCACCGGCCCATCACAGTGCCATGCGCTTTGCCATTGGCCCGCGCCGCGAGCTGGGCCTGCGCACTATCTTCAATATGCTCGGCCCCATGACCAATCCGGCCAACGTCAAACGCCAGGTCATCGGCGTTTTCAATGGTGAGCTCTGCCGGCCTATGGCCGAAGTGCTGGGACGGCTGGGCAGTGAGCATGTGATGGTGGTGCATGCGAAAGACGGGCTGGATGAAATCAGCCTGGCCACCGAAACCCAGGTGGCTGAACTGAAGAACGGCGAGATCATCGAATACACCATCAAGCCTGAGGATTTTGGCGTGCAGAGCAAGAGTCTCATCGGTCTGAGTGTACAGACGCCGGAAGACTCGCTGTTGTTGATCAAGGATGCCCTTGGCAACCGTCGCGGCCAATACGCTGAGAAGGCCGCTGATATCATCACCCTGAATGCTGGCGCCGCCATCTATGTCAGCGGTGTGGCCAGCAATCTGGCCGACGGCGTTGAGATGGCGCGGGACGCCATCGGCAGCAGCCTGGCGGGTGAGAAAATCCGCGAGCTGGCGGCTTTCACCCAGTACCTGGAATAAAGCTTAAACCCANTGATGCTGATGCGAACTTTAGATGGTTCGCTAAGTAGAGGAATTGTCGCGTGACCCAGACCCCTACCGTACTCCGCAAGATCATTGCCCGAAAATGGGAAGAGATTGCCGAGCGTAAAAAAACTGTTCCCCTGGCCGACCTGCAACACGGCCTGCTTCACCCGCAGCCGGTGCGCGGCTTCGTCCAGGCCATTGCGGACCGCATTGCAGCTGGTCAGCCCGGCGTCATCGCCGAGATCAAGAAGGCGTCACCCAGTAAAGGTGTGATCCGCGAACACTTTGTACCAGCGGAGCTGGCGCGCAGCTATGAACAGGGCGGCGCGGCCTGCCTGTCAGTGCTGACCGATGTGGATTTCTTTCAGGGAGCAGATGCATATCTGCAGGAAGCCCGCGCCGCTACGGACCTGCCGGTCATCCGCAAGGATTTCCTGGTCGACGAATACCAGGTCTACGAGGCCCGGGCCATTGGAGCGGATTGTGTGTTGCTGATCGTCGCGGCTCTTGAGCCTCAGAAACTGGCGGATCTGAATACCCTGGCGATGGAGCTGGGGCTGGACGTGCTGGTGGAGGTGCATGATGCGGCAGAGCTGGAGATTGCCCTGAGCCTGCCGAACAAGTTGATCGGCATCAACAACCGTAACCTGCATACCTTCGACGTAAGTCTGCAGACCACCTTTGATCTGCTGGATCAGATTGGCCCCGAAAGAATTGTCGTAACGGAAAGCGGTATTCTTTCACCGGAAGATGTGAGGGTTATGCGGGAGCGGAACGTAAATGCCTTCCTGATCGGGGAAGCCTTTATGCGTGAGAACGATCCAGGCACAGCCCTGAAATCCTTCTTCAGCTGATTCATAAAAAAGCCAGCGCTGAGCTGGCTTTTTTGTAGCTGATGGCAGCAGGGTGCTGCCATCGCATCAGCGGGTACCGTAGACCACCATGGTCTTTCCTTTAACCAGGACCAGACCTTGCTCTTCAAGGGTCTTGAGTACGCGGCCAACCATCTCCCGGGAACAGCCCACGATGCGGCCGATCTCCTGACGGGTGATCTTGATCTGCATGCCGTCCGGGTGGGTCATGGCATCGGGTTCCTTGCACAGATCGAGCAGGGTGCGGGCAACGCGGCCAGTCACATCCAGAAAGGCCAGATCACCGACTTTCCGGGTGGTGGCACGCAGACGGCGAGCCATCTGGCTGCCCAGTGCAAAGAGGAACTCAGGATGAGATTCAGAGATTTCCTGGAATTTGGCGTAGCTGATCTCCGCTACTTCGCATTCCGACTTGGCGCGAACCCAGGCGCTGCGAGAATCTTTCTCGTCAAACAAGCCCATTTCGCCGAAGAAGTCGCCATCATTGAGGTAGGCGACGATCATCTCGCGACCTTCGTCATCCTCAATCAAAACGGTGACCGAACCTTTGACGATGTAATAGAGGGAATCACTTTTGTCGCCCGCATAGATGATGGTGCTTTTTGCGGGGTAACGGCGACGGTGACAATGGCTTAGAAACTCATCCACATTCTTAATGTGCGGTGTTAATGAGACAGCGACCAAGGTGGACTCCTGATTAGCTTTATAGGATTTATCAGTTCATATGGCGCGCATTATGACCAGAAACCAAAATGCGTACCAGTCGAGGCGGAGCCGGGCTCCAAACTTTGTGATGCAGTTATAAGCCTAGAGTCACTGCTTGTCCATCGAAAGTTTAACTCAGCGCCGTTTATGTTGATTTTTGCGACATTGCGCTACATTCACAGGCTGTGTGATAACCTTAGCAGCCTAGAAAGTCCAGTAACAGTAAAGGGTTGGAATATGCACGCAACAGTTAAATGGGTGGATGGCGCCCAGTTCATTGGTGAGTCGGGGAGCGGCCACTCGGTAGTGATGGATGGTCCACCGGACCACGGAGGCCGCAATCTGGGCGTGCGCCCGATGGAGATGCTGCTGCTGGGACTGGGCGGCTGCTCATCGTTTGATGTAGTGAGCATCCTAAGCAAGGCGCGGCAGGCCGTCACGGATTGCCGGGTGGAGCTGGAAGCCGAGCGTGCGGAAGGCGTTCCTTCTCCATTCACCAAAATTCACATGCAGTTCATTGTGACCGGTAAAGACCTTAAAGAAGCTCAGGTCAAACGCGCAGTGGAACTGTCTGCAACAAAATATTGCTCCGCTTCTATCATGCTGGAGGCCGGGGGCGTTGAGATCACCCACGGTTATGAGATCCGCGCAGCGGATTGACCGGCTGGCGACAGGTATTCCGCCTGTCGCTTCTCCTTACGTTATCCTTCTCATTCTCATTCCAGGCTGATTCCGCCCGGCGGGATTCGCTTCTGCAGTTCTCGTGTCAGGGCCGGTACCAGCTGGCGATGGCGCGGATGTAGATGGACGTAGGCGGATTGATGAAACAGGGTGCCGGCGTGGTAGATCGGGCTGGGCAGCTCCGAGCTGGCCAGAATCCGTTTCACCGAGGCTTCTGAAATAATCAGCGCGTCAATGCGGCCGGCGCTGAGCATCTTGATACCGATGTCACTGCTTACAGCACTCTGGGCTTCGCGCTGGCGTTCCGGGGTCAGCAGGCTCTGGGTTTCCGAGGACCCCTGCAGATAACCGAGGCGGTATTTGCCGCTGTTCAATTCGGTGAGGCTTTCGATCCTGATATCTGGATCATTGGTCCACACTTGCAGATCTGCGCTGGCTACTACTACCTCGATACGGATCAGGGGAGATTCCGGTGAGTTCTGCAGGTAGCGGAAATCCCGTCCGCATTCCCCGTCGCTCGCCCCGTGATTAGCATCCTGGATCGAGCGCAGAGAGGGGCGGTGGTGCATGGTGAAGCTATAGCCCAGCGCGGTAAAGGCTTCACGATAGACGGTTTCAAGCTTGATGAAATGGGCGGAATGGGGCGGCATCCAGCAGGTAAAGGTGATTTGTGGTGGCTCAGCATTGCCCCAGGCTGCGTAGAAGAAAGCCAGGTACGGCAGCCAGCGGCAAAGTGTGCGGTGGATGGGCATGTGGGATGTCGTCTTATGTCTTATCGAGATGTCGTCTAGTTTAGCATCCACCCGGTGAGACGCGAGTCTGGCGGCTGAATTTACCGCCAGATGCTTCAAATGCGATAGCTGCTCAGGGTCATGGCCTTTGACACCAGAGACATGGCTACCTTCACCGGGGCCGGAAATCTCATACCGCCCGCTGCGAGCGCCGCATCCGCATGGCGGGCTTCGTCGATCAACATTTGTTCCACCACCGCACGACTCCGCAGATCCTGCTCGGGCAGTTTGGTGAGGTGACTCTGGAGGTGGCGGCAGACCTGGTCTTCCGTGGCGGCAACAAAGCCAAGGCTTACACGATCGCTGATCAATCCCGCTCCGGCACCGATAGCAAAAGACAAACCGTACCAAAGGGGATTGAGGTAGCTGGTGTGGCTGCCCAGTTCGTCAATACGCTCCTGACACCAGACCAGGTGATCCACCTCCTCAGCGGCGGCCTTTTCCATCTCAACCCGGACATCGGGCAATCTGGCAGTAAGGGCCTGACCCTGATAAAGCGCCTGGGCGCAGACTTCCCCGGAATGATTAACCCGCATCAGGCCAGCGGCGTGACGCCGTTCCTCGGTGGTCATTTCAATTTGCGGTTGATGGATTGCAGGGGAGGGGCGTTCTGCCGTCAGATCGCTGGCTCCGGCCAGGGTGCGCAACGCACGGTCGGCCTGGACTATCAAGCGATCAACAAAGTTGAGTTGGATTCCGGGCATGGTCAGAGCCTCGTAAGGGGGTAGAAATAGGACAACGAAAAAACCCGGATATTGTATAGAAAAAAAACCGAACCCACAGGACCACTTGCCTTCAATGGATCGCAAAGGGTGTGTCGTTTTCTTGTGTGGGCACCGGGCAGTGGTTATAGTCCAGGTTATAGTCACGACAACAATAATGATCGGCCGACGAGGAGGCATCACTATGAATTTCCGCCGCATCACCCTGTACTCACTGTTTATCGGGCTCGTATTTGCCAATGGAGCTCGGGCGGCTGAGCCGGTGGCAGAGCAGCCAGCTTATCTCGACGTGCAGCGCTCGTTTGAAGAGCGAGCGCAGGACCTCGTATCGCGCATGACGCTGGAAGAGAAAGTCGGCCAGATGATGAATAACGCTCCCGCCATTCCCCGCCTGGGTGTGCCCGCGTACGAATGGTGGAACGAAGCTTTGCACGGTGTTGCCCGCGCTGGTGCGGCCACGGTTTTTCCTCAGGCTATTGGTCTGGCAGCTACTTTTGATCCGGCCTTGATGGGCGAGGTGGCCGAGGTGATTGGGAACGAGGGCCGGGCTAAACACCATGAATTTGCCAGCCGTGGTCTGCGACTGCGCTATCAGGGCCTCACTTTCTGGTCACCTAACGTCAATATCTTTCGCGACCCCCGCTGGGGGCGCGGTCAGGAAACCTATGGTGAAGACCCTTTCCTCACTGCATTGATGGGGGTGGAGTTTGTTAAAGGGTTGCAGGGTGACCACGAAAAATACCGCAAGCTGGACGCGACCGCGAAGCACTTCGCTGTCCACAGCGGGCCGGAGGCGGATCGTCACCATTTTGATGTTCATCCCAGCGAGCGGGATCTTTACGAAACCTATCTGCCCGCCTTTCGCGCGCTGGTGCAGGAGGCCGACGTAGCCTCGGTAATGGGCGCTTACAACCGTGTTTACGGTGAATCCGCCTCAGCCAGCCAGCGCCTGCTGATCGACATCCTGCGCAAGGATTGGGGTTTTGACGGTTACGTGGTATCCGACTGCGACTCCATCGAAGATATCTTCCTCTACCACAAGATCGTCTCTTCGGCTGAAGCTGCCGCTGCCCTGGGCGTAAAAAACGGCACCGAACTGAATTGCGGACGGACCTATGAGGCACTGCTCGGGGCAGTCCGGCAGGAGATGATCAGTGAGGCGGAGATCGATGCGGCGCTCACACGGCTGATGTACACCCGTTTCCGTCTGGGTATGTTTGATCCGGCCGAGCAGGTGCCCTTCGCGCAGATTCCTTATTCTGTAAACCAGGCGCCGGAACATGACCAGCTGGCGCGCCGGGCGGCACAGGCGTCCATGGTGCTGTTGAAGAACGACGGTGTTCTGCCCTTGGCCAAAGACCTCAAGCGCATTGCCGTCATCGGCCCGACGGCGGACGACGTGATGGCGTTGCTGGGTAACTACTACGGTACGCCATCGGCTCCNGTGACGGTGCTGCAGGGCATCCGCGCAGCCGTATCGGCGGACACTGAAGTCCTTTACGCCCGNGGTGCGGATCTGGTGGAAGGCCGGGAAGAACCCCGTGCAGCGCCGGTCATTGAGCCTGCATATCTGCGTCCGGCCGGCGCGCCGAACCAGCAGGGTTTGAAGGGTGAGTATTTTCGCGGTATGGAACTGAGTGGCAAACCGGTTCTGACTCGCATCGATCCGCGCGTTGCTTTTCGCTGGGACCGGGGTGCGCCTACGGATGACCTGGTTGCCCGTGGCGANCTGGACATGGCCCAAGGCCTTGCCGGAGATCATTTCAGTGTGCGCTGGNCCGGTGAGCTGCTGCCTCCGGTCACTGGCCGTTATGAGTTGAACGTCGGGGCTAACGATGGCTTCCGTCTGNCCCTGGACGGAGAAACACTGATCGACGCCTGGCAGCAGGCGGAACGGGTACACAGCAAGAGCGCGTTTGTAGATCTGGAGGCGGGTCGGGCCTATCCGATCACGCTGGAATATTTTGAAGATATCCGTGATGCAGAAGTGCGCTTGTCCTGGCGTATGCCCGGTGCGAAGTCGCCCTACGAAGAAGCCATGGCTGCCGCACAGGCTGCGGAAGTGATCGTGTTCGTCGGAGGCCTGACAGGGGATGTGGAAGGCGAAGAGATGAAGGTGAATTACCCCGGTTTTGCCGGCGGTGATCGCACAGACCTGCGCCTGCCGGCCACCCAGCAGAAACTGCTCGAAGACCTGCAGGCTACCGGTAAGCCGGTGGTACTCGTATTGACGACGGGTTCAGCACTCGCGGTAGATTGGGCACAGCAGAAGCTGCCCGCTATCCTGCTGGCCTGGTATCCCGGGCAGCGCGGTGGCAATGCCGTGGCCGACGTTCTGTTCGGTGATGTAAATCCCGCAGGCCGTTTGCCAGTGACATTCTACAAAGCCGATGAAAAGCTGCCGCCGTTTGAGGACTACGCCATGAAGGGGCGCACCTACCGCTACTTCGATGGTGCGCCCTTATATCCATTCGGCCACGGCCTGTCCTACACGCGCTTTCAGTATTCCGGGTTGAAGCTCGATAAGCGGAAAACCACGGCGGATGGTGAAGTGACAGTTTCGGTTCAGGTAAAAAATACCGGCAAGCGGGCCGGCGAGGAAGTCGTACAGCTTTATGTTCATCCGCTGGACCCGCAGCGCGAACGCGCACGGCAGGAACTGCGTGGGATAGAACGCATCAGCCTGCAGCCGGGCGAAAAGCGGCGGGTGAATTTCACCCTCAAGCCAGCGCGCGACTTCACGCATTACGATGAAGAGCAGAAAACCTATGCGGTGGATGCCGGGCGCTATGAAATCCAGATCGGTGCTTCAAGTCAGGATGTGCGGCAGCGTCAGACCCTGACCGTCACCGCGCCCTGATCGGGATTGCAAGTTCATTGGCTTCATTGCATGCTTGCGCGCTGAACGTGCGAGTGAGGACGCCAGCGTGCAAGATGCCAATGAACTGAAACACATTCTCGATTCACGTATACCGTTAGTCGTTATTGAAACCTTTGAAGAAAAAAAAGCGCTGGATGTGCTGCTGCAGGTAGCCAACAAACATGGCAAGGACCTGTATCGCTGGTCGGTAACCGACGGCCTGACGCGCATGAATTTTGGTCCGCAGCTGGTACCGCGCGGCAGTGAGTACAACAGCGCTGAAAATGCGCTGAAGCATATCAAGAGCCAGACCCAGCCGGGCATCTATGCCTTGTGCGATCTCCATCCCTTTCTCGACGATCCCGGTGTTGTGCGCCTGCTTAAAGACATAGCGCTCAATCACTTTGCCATGCCTCACACGCTTGTGTTCCTGAGTTATCAATTGCGTCTGCCCCCGGAGCTGTCGCGCTACAGTGTGTCTTATACGCTCAGTCTGCCCAGTGATGATCGACTCATGGAGATTATCCGTGAGGAAGCCAAAGACTGGTCAGAGCGCCACGGCGGCGCACGGGTGAAGACCGACAACCTCACCTTGAAAAAACTGGTCAGCAATCTGCAGGGCATGAGTGTGAGCGATGCGCGACGGCTGGTGCGCGGTGCGATCTGGAACGATGGCGCGCTCACCGAAGATGATTTACCGCGAATCAATAAAGCCAAGTTCGCACTGCTGGATATGGAAGGCGTGATGAGCTTTGAACCCCAGAGCGAAAACTTTTCGCAGGTGGGTGGTTTAAACAACCTCAAGCGCTGGCTGATGGCGCGGCGCGAGGCGTTTCATGGCGACAACAGCAAACTGGATCGCCCCAAAGGTATTCTGCTGCTGGGTGTACAGGGCGGTGGAAAAAGTCTGGCCGCCAAAGCGGTGGCGGGCCTGTGGGGAATTGCGTTGTTACGCCTCGACATAGGAGCGCTGTACAACAAATATCACGGCGAAACCGAGCGCAACCTGCGCGAGGCACTGAAGCTGGCTGATGCCATGTCGCCCTGTGTATTGTGGCTTGATGAAATTGAAAAAGGCATGAGTCAGGGCAGCCATGACAATGGCACATCCCAGCGTTTGCTCGGGACATTGTTGACCTGGATGGCCGAGCGGCGCACGCGGGTATTCATTGTAACCACCAGCAACGACATCAGTCAGTTGCCCCCGGAGTTAATCCGCAAAGGCCGGCTCGACGAAATATTTTTTGTCGACCTGCCTGATGCCGCGGTGCGCGAGGAAATCTTTGCGATTCATCTGAACAAGCGCAACTGTCTGGCAGAGCAGTTTGATCTGCAGCAGCTATCTGTTGCCAGTGAAGGCTTTTCCGGTTCGGAGATCGAGCAGGCCATTGTGGCAGCGCTGTATAACGCCGCAGCTCAGGCCAGGACGCTGGACACCCAGTTGCTGCTGCAGGAAATTGCCTCTACCAGTCCTCTGTCGGTGGTGATGGCGGAACAGATCAACCAGCTCCGCCTCTGGGCCGCCGACCGTACCATCCCCGCTTAGAATTCCGGGTCGGATCAGTCGCATCGCGACCTGATCCGATCCAGAAACTTGTCTCGCATAAGCAAGGGTATCGGTCAGTTACTCGATGGCTTCCATCACCACCAGCGTCTGACCGGCCTGGACTCTGGCGCCTTCGTTCTTCAGAACTTGTTTGACTTTTCCTGCGCAGGGCGCGGTGATGTTGATCTCCATCTTCATGGACTCCAGGATCAGCAGCAGATCACCCGCGTTGACTTCCTGTCCCGGTTGGATCTGCGCCTGCCACACGCTGCCCGACACGGAGCTGTCGATACAGATGGCACCATCGGGAATATCGTCCTGAGTGGCTTCTTCGACGTGTTCCGTCTGCTCGTAATTGAACTGGCCGTTAGCATGCCAGCGCGCGAGTTCTTCATCGAACGCCTGTTCCCGTTGCCGGGTAAAGGTAGCAATCCCGGCGGCATTCTGCTCGATAAACGCCTCGTACTCTTTAAGGCTGAACTCACTTTCTTCAATTCGCAGTGGATAACGGCCCTGGGGGAAGTCGCGGCGGATGCGTTGCAGTTCTTCCTGGGAGACTTCATAAAAGCGGATCTGATCGAAGAAGCGCAATAACCAAGGCTCAGCGAATTCCCGGGTCTGGCGATAGCGATTCCACATCTGCAATGTGCGGCCAACAAACTGGTAGCCGCCGGGACCTTCCATTCCGTAAACGCACAGGTATGAACCGCCGATACCCACAGAGTTTTCGGCGGTCCAGGTGCGCGCCGGATTGTATTTGGTGGTCACTAGACGATGACGCGGATCAATTGGCGTGGCAACGGGCGCGCCCAGATAGACATCGCCGAGTCCCATCACCAGGTAGGAAGCACTGAACAGAATATCTTTCACCGCCTGAATGCTATCCAGTCCGTTGATGCGCCGAATAAATTCCAGATTACTCGGGCACCAGGGAGCGTTGGCGCGCACAGACTGCATATATTTTTGAATCGCCTGCTGACAGGCTTCATCGTCCCAGCTCAGCGGCAGATACACGATGCGTGAAGGCACACTCAGTTCAGCGAGTTGCTGAGCCAGTTTCTGCTCGCCCCGTTGCAGATGAACGAGGAGCTGAGCGAGAGATATGGTCTGACTATCGTAATGTACCTGCAGGGAGCGGATGCCCGGTGTAAGTTCACGCACACCGGGCAAGGCATTTTTCTGAAGCCATTGCATCAATGCATGAGCGCGAAAACGCAAACGGATATCCAGCTCCAGCGGGCCGTATTCCACCAGCAGGAAATGATCACCGGCCACGCGATAGACAATATCTTCACCACAACTCGCTGCGCTCAGACGGCCAACAGTGGGTGGTGGAAGTTCCGTCACTGGTGCGACCGGCATTTCCTTGCCAGCCAGATTTTTCAGACGATTTTTCTGCTCCGCTTCAATGGCAACAGCATTCTCTACCGTGACGGGAACAAAGCGAATCCTGTCACCGGCGCGCACTTGGCCGAGCTTCCATAAATCGGCGGTAATCACCGTCGCCGGACAGACAAAACCGCCGAGGGAAGGACCGTCAGGACCGAGGATAACGGGCATATCACCGGTGAAATCCACTGTGCCGAAGGCATAGGCATTGTCGTGAATGTTGGAAGGATGCATGCCTGCTTCACCGCCGGAGGTACGCGCCCAGGTCGGTTTGGGGCCGATCAGGCGGATGCCGGTGCGGCTGGAGTTGTAATGCACTTCCCAGTCATGAGCGAAGAAGGTCTGGATATCCGTCTCTGTGAAAAAATCCGGTGCACCATGAGGACCGTAAATCACGCGCAGTTGCCATTGATTGGTGATGACCGGCAGCAGATCCGCCGGGCATTGTTGCGCGGTTTTATCGAGACAGCAGTGTTGCTCATCCAGCGTCAGCACATCGCCGGCTCGCAGTGCGCGGCCGTTGTGGCCGCCGAACTGGCCGAGGGTAAAGGTGGCTTTGGCCGCGAGATAATCAGGGCATTGAATGCCGCCCGCAACGCACAGATAAGCGCGGGCACCGCGTTCTGCGATGCGGCCAAGTTGCAGCAGCTGCCCGGCGGTAACCTCGACAATTTCATATAGCGCGAGCGGTTGGCCATCGAGTTTCGCATCAATGGCAGCGCCGGTGAGAACGATAGTCGCGGCGCAGCCGAAGCGCAGCGTTGGCCCCTGCAGGGTAATCTCCAGACCGGCGGCGGCCTCGCTGTTGTTCAGCAGGCGGTTGCCCAGACGGAAAGAGTAATTGTCGAAAGGCCCCGAGGTGGGGACGCCGACATGCCAGTAACCGCAGCGGCCGGGGTAATCCTGTATCGTCGTTTGGGTTCCGCCCTGAAGCACGTCGATACGCGTGGGATGAAACGCAAACTGGTTCAGGTAGCGCGTTGTCATCGTGCCGCTGCGCAGGACATCATCCCGCACCAGCGCGCGCAGATAGCCCAGATTGGTTTCAATGCCGTAGAGTTTCGATTCATCGAGTACAGCAGCGAGTTTTTCCAGTGCAGTCGGGCGCGATTCTCTGTGCACAATAATCTTGGCCAGCATGGGATCGAAGTAGGNTGGNACTTCAATGCCGCTTTCGATCCAGTGGTCGATACGCACACCGGCCTCGGTTGCCGGCCAGCTGACCTGGCTGAGCAAGCCCGCGCAGGGCTGGAACTGCTGCGCCGGANCTTCGGCATANACGCGAACCTGAACAGCGTGGCCGCTGGGTTTCAACTGGTTGCGCCGCTGAACAATATNGCCCAGCTCGCCTGCAGCCTGCTTNAACATCCACTCGACCAGGTCAACGCNCCAGACTTCTTCCGTCACGCCATGCTCGACCTGCAGGCGCGTGTTCACTTCGAGAAAATAGAATTGTTCTTCCGCTGCATCGTAGATAAATTCCACGGTGCCGGCGTTGCGGTAATTGACCGATGCCAGCAGCCGTTCGGCGGTTTCCTGCATCGCTGCACGCTGCGGTTCAGGCAGGTTGGGTGCTGGACATTCTTCAACGACTTTCTGGTTGCGGCGCTGGCTGGAGCAATCCCGTTCGCCGATGGCGACAGCCTTGCCTGCGCCATCACCAAAAATCTGTACTTCGATATGACGTGCAGCAGCGATAAATTTTTCCAGGAACACACCATCATCGGCAAAGTTGTTCGCGCCCAGTCGCTTTACGCTGTCGAACGCTGCTGTCAGCTCTGTCTCGTTATGGCACAACTGCATGCCGATGCCACCACCACCCGCTGTGCTTTTCAGCATCACGGGATAGCCAATTGTCGCAGCGGCTTCTATGGCCTCCGCAACGCTGGTAAGCAGATCCGTTCCCGGGCACAGTGGCACACCGGCAGCCTGAGCCAGCTCCCGCGCCTTGTGTTTCAGGCCGAAGGTCACCATTTGTTCAGCGGTGGGGCCGATAAAAACAATGCCGGCAGCTTCACACTCCCTGACAAAGCCGGCGTTTTCACTCAGAAAGCCATACCCCGGATGGATAGCCTGCGCACCGAACTGTTGGGCCAGGGCAATGATTTTTTTGTGATCCAGATAGGTTTGTGCTGCCCCGCCGTCGCCGAGGCAGAAGGCTTCGTCCGCCAGCCGCACGTGCAGCGAGTCGCGATCGGATTCCGCATAAACGGCTACGGACCGGATACTGAGTTTTTGTAAGGTGCGAATGATACGTACAGCAATTGCGCCACGATTGGCGATGAGGACTTTGGTAAACATATCGGCTCCGGCGGGCCGTCCCGCAAATGACTACGACAGTGGTCGTCCACTGAAGAAAGAACCATTAATTCCAGATCAGCACTTCAATCGGTGTCGGGTTGTAACCGTTGCAGGGGTTGTTCAGTTGCGGGCAATTGGAAATCAGGATGATGACATCCATCGCTGCGGTGAGCTCGACATACTTACCCGGTGCAGAGATGCCGTCCGCGAAAGTCAAGCCGCCTTCGCTGGTCACGGGCACATTCATAAAGAAATTGATATTGTGTGTGATGTCTCGCTTGCTGATCCCGAACTCCGGGTGCTCCGCAATCGCCAGCATCCAGCTGTCGCGGCACGCGTGCATACAGCGTTTTTCCAGACTGTAGCGCACAGTGTTGCTTTCAGTGGCGCAGGCACCCCCGAGTGTGTCGTGGCGGCCGCAGGTGTCAGCCACTATCTCCAGCATTTCGCGGTTGTTGTTGGACATCAACTTGCTGCCGCCGCTGAGGTACAAATTGCCCTGGGCGCGAATGGTGTCCATCGCGCTGTAACGTTCGCTGGGGTTGCGGGCACTGTAAAACAGAACGTCCGCTGCCTGATTGCCTTCGAGATCGACAAGGCGAATCGTCTGCCCCTGTTTGATTTCTTTCAAAAAATAATCACCGGCTCCCACCTGATACCGTGCGCTGGCTTGTTCGGGATTGCGTTGACTTTCGATCAGCATCATGAATGCTCCATTAACGTGGATCAGCGCGGGGCGCTTGATCAAAAACAATGTCTCTGTTGATTAAAAGTGTTCTGTCGGATTAGCGGTGCGTTGATCCACCCTGCAGGTGATAAAGGCTGTTGTTCATGAAGCCGCGCTGGTTTTCCGGCCGGAAGTTTTTACAGTAATCATCATCGGCAACAGGGTCAGCGGTGCCCAGTTCGACCTTGATCGGCTTGAATGGATAGTGTGGTGCCGTATTCAGTGGATGTGGACAGGTGTGGAGGATGACCAGCGTATCCATCTCAAACCGCAGGGTGAGCTGCTGGCCCGGCTGCGTGACGGTGTCAAGATGAATATTGCCCGCATCATCACTGACCACTTTGCTGAACCAATTGATGTTGGCCGCCATGTCGGCCGCGCTCAGGCCGTATTTCACCAGCTCTACCAGAAACGCGTCGTAACCATTCTGCAACCACTCGTTACGGTGTGCCTGGTAATCACGTTTTCCCCATCTTTGTTCGACGAGCGCCGCATTGCTGTTGCCGCAGACGGTGTCGTGCCAGTTGAGATCATCTTCAATGATCGACGCAAAAATTCTGCCCATGTCTGAGTAAAGGCAATTTCCCCGCTGCAGTTTGAAGGTGTGCTGGCACTTGAGGGTGTCGGGCGCGTTGTAACGCTCCAGCAGATTTCGCGGGTTGTAAAACAGCATGCCGACGTTAGCTCCGCCTTCGATGTCGGTGAGACGCATCAGCGAACCGCGCCGCATCTCCAGCGACCAGTGGGCATTGCCGGGCAATTGTGTGTTGTAAATTTTCTCGCTCATGATAGGAGTAGCTCCTGTTCTGTTGTGGCCTTATCCTGGCTGTCACGCAGATAGTGTTCAACGATTGCCGATGTTTCCTGCGGGGCAATAATTTTTTGACGGGTGATCGGTAAGTCATAGGTGATATTCGCACCGTAAGCGGTAGGTGCCTGCTGATCGCGACGCAGCTTGTCGAAAACCCACAGGCGGGTTCCCAGATAAAAACCTTCGCTGAGATCGTGGGTGACCATGAAAACCGTCAGCTGATGTTCCTCCCAGAGTTTCAAAACCAGCTGATGCATGTCCGCGCGAATTCCCGGGTCAAGCGCGCCGAAGGGTTCATCCAGCAATAAAATCCGCGGCTGCCGGATCAGCGCCTGGGCGATGGCGAGCCGCTGTTTCATACCACCGGATAATTCGTGGGGATAACGATGCACGGCGGGTGTCAGACCAACCGTTTCGATCAGCCGTTTTGCTTCGTCCTCGACGCGTCGTCTTGCAGCGCCGAATAATTTGCCCAGAAAGCGCGAGCGCTCAAACTCCCGCGCGAGGATGACATTCTGCAGAACGGTTAAATGCGGAAAGACGGAATACTGTTGAAATACAATGCCCCGCGATTGATCCGGTTCGGCCGGGATGGGTTTACCCTCCAGCAGCAGTTCACCGGAAGAGGGCGGTTCCATGCCCAGCAGCATCTTCAGGAATGTACTCTTGCCGCAACCGGAGGTGCCGACCATGGTAATAAACTCGCCGGCATTCACCTGTACATTCATCCGCTCCAGCACGACATTGTCGCCATAGCGTTTCCACAGGTTTTTTGCCTGGATCAGCGGAGTCGGTTTCATTTACTTGCCTCCTGATGGTGCCAGGGAAAACAGCGTTTGCTGAGCCGGTCGAGCAACCAGTCGAGCAGAAACGCGAGAAAAGTAATCCACGCAACGTAGGGCAGAATCACGTCCATGGACATGTAGCGCCGCACCAGAAAGATGCGATAGCCCAGCCCATCAGTGGATGCGATGGCCTCGGCGGCGATTAAAAATAACCAGGCAGTACACAGGGACAAACGCACGGAGCTGATCAGGCGCGGCAGCATCTGGGGGATTAATACCCGTAACAGAATCTGCCAGCTGGACGAGCCGAGTGTCTGCGCTTTTACCAGTTGTTCCAAAGGAATTTCCTGAGTGCTGCGCTGAATGTCCCGCGCGATGAATGGCGCTACGCCAATCACAATCAGCGCGACTTTGGAAATTTCGCCCAGGCCGAAGACGATAAACAGTACCGGCAGAATTGCCATGGGTGGAATCAGGGAGATCACGGTCAACAGTGGGGCGAGCGGTGCGTGGATGGTGGGGATGGCGCCGGTGAGTATGCCGAGGGAAAAACCAATCAAGGCGGCGATACCCATCCCCAGTGCAAGGCGCTGCAGGCTGCTCATGGTGTCCTGCCAGAATAAATAGTCGCCCGTGCGTTTGCTGGGTTCGAAGGCAAGGCTCTGAATGGCGTCGCCCATCTGGCTGAAGGCGGGGAGTAATTTATCACTCGCGTTTTCCGCCTGCCGCGCATCCGACGCGAACAGGTAAACCAACAGGATCAATGCAAACGGCAATATGCCCAGCAGGACTCTGGCAGGTTTTGAAGGTGTGAGATTAATCAACCGTTTCATAACAATCCTGTAAATAGTTATCT
>Ga0065721_10049241_pt1 | contig 40655 bp, 41 predicted proteins | sample Mesricmetagenome_FD_59108 | JGI IMG/M metagenome (GOLD analysis project Ga0065721, IMG submission 59108) | Mesophilic microbial community from rice straw/compost enrichment Sample: eDNA_1 v2 (version 2) | ecosystem: Engineered > Solid waste > Grass > Composting > Bioreactor | place: USA: Davis... | reverse complement strand
CACTGCGTCAACCGCTTCGGCGGCCTGTGCCTTGGTGATCGTAGCCTTGTCGGCAACGACGCCAACCAGATCGTTTTTGTTCATAGCGTTTCCTCACAGTGAATGCCCGCCGTCTCTGGCGAACGAAAACCACGACAACCTTTGGCGATTCTGTACGAAACGCAAGGAAATCCGGGGGTTTTCGACGGCCCGGCGGTGCAAAACTGTTAATGGACCGGAAAAAGAGGCCCCGCAAGCCCAGTTTGCCGCCCGAAGCCCGGTTTCCCGGGAGTTTTGCACATATCCCGGTTCAGGCGCCCATCGGCGTCGTCTGCGGCGGGGTGCGCCTGATTCCGGCCATGAGCGGCAGGGCCAGCAGGTAGACACTCAGCGCCACCAGCCAGACAGCCCCCGGCCAGGTCGGCCGGAAGCCGTGATAGACGAAGCTGAAAAAGAGCGGCCCGAAGACCGAGGCCAAGCTGACCAGGCTGGCCAGCACGCCCTGCAATTGACCCTGCCGGTCGGCATCGACCTGCTTGGTGGTGACCGATTGCAGGGCCGGCATGCCGATGCCGCCCAGGGCGAAGACCGGCGCCATGAGGAAGAGCAGCCAGCCCTGGCTGGCAAAGGCCAGGGTGAGCATGGCTCCGGTCTCGAAGGCCATGCCGACGATCAGCGCCCAGCGCTCGCCCAGCCGCGCCACGGCGGGGCCGGTGAGAAAGGCCTGGGCCAGGGCGTGGAAAATGCCGAAGGCGCCGAGCGACAGGCCGATCATCATGCCGTTCCACTGGAAGCTGTCCTCGCTGTAGATGGCCCAGGTGGTGCCATAGACGGTGCCGACCAGGTTCATGATGAAATAGATGGCCATGAGCGGAATCAGCGCCTTGAAGGTCAGCGCCCAGGCCAGCGGCTTGAAGGGATTGAGCGTATCCCAGGTGAAGCGCGCATCGCGGCGGCCGGGACGGGATTCGGGCAGGACGAACAGGGCCAGGGCGAAATTGATGCCATTGAGCAGCGCCGCGACCAGGAAGGGCGAGCGCAGCCACAGATCGCCCAGAATGCCGCCCAGCACCGGGCCGATGATGAAGCCGATGCCGAACATGGCATGGAAGAGGCCGAAGCGCCTGGCGCGTTCGTCCTCGCTGGAAATGTCGGTGATATAAGCTGTGGCCACGGCCATATTGGCGCTGGTGACCCCGGCAATGGCGCGGCCGATGACCAGCAGCCACAGCTCGGGCGCAAAGGCCATGACGATATAATCGATGGCGGCACCGGCCAGGGAAACCAGCAGGACCGGCCGGCGGCCGAAGCGGTCGCTGAGCACGCCGAGAATGGGCGAGAACAGGAACTGGCAGGCCGAATAGAGCGCCAGCATCAATCCGAGAATCATCGAGATGTCGGAGGTGTGCCCCACTTCGCGCAGCAGCGCCGGCAGGATCGGGAAGATGAGGCCGATGCCGACGGCGTCCAGCATGACGGCGGCGAGGATGACGACAAGCGCCTTGTTCATGGATCCGCTCCAGGAGGTTCCGCCGCGGGCCGCTGGGCCATCGCAGGAGGCAATGTGATGTAGGTGGCCGCGCGGGCGACGGCAAGGCGGAGGATTGGCTGAGCCGGTGTCAGACTTTGGCAGGAGGGGTATGAAGGTGGACCCTATCCGCGCTTCTCGTGGCAATCGTAACGATCGACAGGTCCGAGCGTGTGAGCCCCCCACCCCGGCCCTCCCCGCAAGGGGGAGGGTGTTGGCCGGTGCTTGGGGCACAGACATTGCCCATACGGGATGCGGCACCTCCCCCTCGACGGGGGAGGATGGGAGGGGGTGCGGGAGCCCTGGTGTCAGAGGAATTGGCCCGGAGGCGGTCGGACCGTTTGCCGTTCAGGCCGGGAACGGAATCAGCGGGGTATCGGCTCTCAGGTATAGCGGGTGCTTGGGGGAGAAGTCGGCATTGGTGCCGAAGCACCAGAGGTCGATGCCGTCGGCCCGCAGGGCCTCGACGATTTCGCGGCCGGCGGGTGCCAGCGCCTTGTTGAGCTTGCCGTGACAGAGGACGACGCGCCCCGCCCCCCGGGCCGCCTGGCGGATAGCGGGGAGATTGGCGGGCGAGACCGCCGCGATGCCGGGGGCCATCAGCATTTTGGGATCGGTGGCGCGGTAATCGCCGACATTGCACTTCACCATAGCCGAAAAACCCTCGCGTTTCGCGAAGGTCCATTCGCGCGCGCAGGTGGGGTCGTCGACGCTGGCATCGGCGGTGGAGGGGTTCATGCCAATGAACAGGATGTAGTCGTCGGGGAACGTATCGCCCAGCCAGCGGCGCATGACCTGGCGGTAGCGGCCGCATTCGCTCATCACCACATCGCCGCGCACGCCTTCGCCGAGGCGCAGGCGCACCTTGCCGCCGGGATCGTGCAGGGCGGCGCTCATGCGGTGAGATCGTCCGGCGGGGTGAGGCCGTTGATCAGGCTGGCGGTGGTGATGGTATTGGCGAGCAGGCACGCAATGGTCATCGGGCCGACGCCGCCCGGCACCGGGGTGATGGCGGCGGCCTGTTCGGCGGCGGCGGCATAATCGACATCGCCGACGAGCCGGGTCTTGCCCTCGCCCTTTTCCGGGGCGGGCACGCGGTTGATCCCGACATCGATGACGACGGCGCCCGGCTTGATCCACTCGCCCTTGACCATTTGCGGGCGACCGACCGCGGCCACGACGATATCGGCCTGGCGAACGATGTCGGCAAGGTTTCTGGTCCGCGAATGGGCCACGGTAACGGTGCAATTGTCGCGCAGCAGCAATTGCATCATCGGCTTGCCGACGAGATTGGAGCGCCCGATGATGACGGCATGACGGCCTTCGAGCGAGCCGAGTTCGTCGCGCAGCAGCATGAGGCAGCCCAGCGGCGTGCAGGATACCGGGCCCGGCAGGCCGATCTGCACCTTGCCGACATTGGCGGGAGTGAAGCAATCGACATCCTTGGCCGGATCGATGGCTTCGATGACCTTGTTGGGATCGATATGCCTGGGCACGGGCATCTGGACGAGAATGCCATGCACGGCGGGATCGGCATTGAGCCGATGGATCAGCGCCAGAAGGTCGGCCTCCGATATATCGGCGGGCAATTCGTGCTTGTAGGAATTCATGCCGACTTCGGCGGTCTGCTTGGCCTTGGACGACACATAGACCTGGCTGGCCGGGTCCTCGCCGACAATGACCACGGCAAGACCCGGCGTGATGCCGTGCTCGGCCTTGAGGCGTTCGACATGGCCGGCAATGCGGCTGCGCAGGTTTTCGGCGAAGGCTTTGCCATCGATGATTTTTGCGGTCATATCGGCCTCGATCTGCTTGAATGGAGGCGCGGGAGGCGGTCCCGCGTTTCGGCTTCGACATAAGGGATGCGGGATGATCCGTCCATTGCTTTGGCTGCCCCTGGCGGCGCTTTCACTGAGCCCTGTTGCCGGCAAGGAAAAGGAGGCGCTGACGGAGCGGGTGGCGGCGCTTCACAAGCTCGCCGGCGGCGAATGGTGCAACATGGATGACGAATTCATGCCGGACCAGCCCATCGCCAGTTGGACGTTCAGCTACCAGCCGAGCTGGAGCGACGAGGTCGAACCCGAAGAGGTCACCCTGTTCGCAGTGTTCTGCATGGCCGGCGCCTATAACATGAGCCATGCCTATTACATTTATCGCAAGCTCGATGGCCTGACGCCGCTGGCCTTCGCCATGCCCGATGTCGACCCGCAATATGAGGGTGACAGCAGTATCGACGGCAAGCTGCTCAGCGTGCCGGTCGTCGGCATGGGCACGTCGCTGGTGCTGGTCAATTCCGATTTCGACGAGGAGACCAGAACCATCACCTCCTATTCGAAATGGCGCGGGCCGGGTGATGCGAGCTCGGCGGGCACATGGGTGTTCCGGGAAGGCGAGTTCGTGCTCGTGCGCTATGAAGTCGATGCCAGCTATGACGGCGAGTTCAACCCCGAAACCGTGCTCGATTATACCGGGACATAAGAGAAAGGCCGCCACGGCATTTCTGCCGGGCGGCCTCTATGCGGAGAGCGGTCCACCGCGCTGTTGAGGGCTTGGGGGACAAGCGGCGAACCGCCTCCCGCTCATCGGGTGCATGGGTCGCTTGCCTTGCCGATGAACTGTCCCGAAGATGGGTGGTAATTGCGGCAAGAAAAGAGCGGGTCACCGGTTTGTGAAAGCCGGCGGGGCGCCGGGCGGCGCCGTTGAGAAGGTGTCATGCGGCTTCTATAGTGAGGCCGAGATTTCAGACGATTCCAGCCAAGCGGCCCGATCCGCGGGACCGCGCCAGAGGACGAAATGACCACCCTCACTCCGCCGCGCCTCGACAAGCGTTCCTTCACCGACCCCGCCGAGGCCTGGGCCCATGTGGCGCAGATCTATCATCGCAATTGCGAATTCATCCGGGGGCACCTGGAGGCGCTGACCAATGGCATCGTGCCCGAGGGGCGGGTGCGCGCCTTCTATCCGCAGGTGGAAGTGCGCTCGACCAGCTATTCCAAGCATGAGAGCACCCTGCCCTATGGCTATCTGCACACCCCCGGCCTCTACCGCACCACGGTGACGGCGCCGGACCTGTTCCGGGGCTATCTGCAGGAGCAGTTCGCGGTGATCCTCAAGAATCACGGCGGCACGATCGATGTGGGCGAATCGGAAACACCGATCCCGCTGCATTTCGCGCTGGGGCCGCGCGACCATGTCGACGGGGCGACGCTCAATGCGCTGGACGTGCCGCTGCGCGACCTGTTCGACGCGCCGGACCTGGCCAATACCGACGACGAAATCGCCAATGGCACCTATGTGCCGCCGCGCGGCGGGCCCTACCCGCTTTCCGCCTTCACGGCGCCGCGCGTGGATTATTCGCTGTTCCGGCTGGCCCATTATACCGGCACCGATGCCGAGCATTTCCAGAACTTCGTGATCTTCACCAATTACCAGTTCTATATCGACGAATTCTGCCGCATCGCCAAAGGCTGGATGAGCGAGAAACATCCCCATTACCAGCGCTTCATCGAGCCGGGGAACGTGGCGACGGACAATATGCTGACCGGCGGCGGCATTACCGGCAATCCGCCGCCGCGCATTCCGCAAATGCCGGCCTATCACCTGGTGGGCGAAGGCGGGCGCGGCATCACCATGGTCAATATCGGCGTGGGGCCATCCAACGCCAAGACCATTACCGACCATATCGCGGTGCTGCGGCCGCATGCCTGGATCATGCTGGGCCATTGCGCGGGGCTGCGCAATTCGCAGGAGCTGGGCGATTACGTGCTGGCCCATGCCTATGTGCGCGAGGACCATGTGCTCGACGCCGATCTGCCCCTGTCCGTGCCGATTCCGGCCCTGGCCGAGGTGCAGGTGGCGCTGGAACAGGCGGTGGAGGAAATCACCCAGACCGAGGGGATCGAGACCAAGAAGATCATGCGCACCGGCACGGTGGCCACCTTCGATAACCGCAATTGGGAACTCTGGGACCAGGTGGCGATCACGCGGCAATTGAGCCAGTCGCGCGCCGTGGCGCTGGACATGGAAAGCGCCACTATCGCCGCCAATGGTTTCCGCTTCCGCGTGCCCTATGGCACCCTGCTCTGCGTCTCCGACAAGCCGCTGCATGGCGAATTGAAGCTGCCCGGCATGGCCTCGGACTTTTATCGCACCCAGGTGAACCGGCATCTGCAGGTGGGGTTGCGCGCGATGGAAATCCTGCGCGACCAGCCGGCCGAGCGGCTGCATTCGCGGAAACTCAGGAGCTTTGCCGAGACGGCGTTTCAGTAGGGCGCTCTCCGGACATTCCTCACCCACCATTCGTCACCCTCGGGTCCTCGGGTCAAGCCCGAGGATGCCCGAGGGTGACGATTTGCGGGTGCCTCAATCCCGGGCGAGCAGGGCCTTCCAGATGATCGCGCCGAGGGCCGCGCCGGCCAGGGGAGCGAGGATGAACAGCCAGACCTGACCGAGGGCGCCGTTCTGCGCGAAGATGGCGGCGGCGATGGAGCGGGCCGGATTGACCGAGGTATTGCTGACCGGGATCGAGATCAGGTGGATCAGGGTCAGCCCCAGGCCGATGGCGAGGGGTGCGAAGCCGACCGGCGCGTTGCCATGGGTGGACCCCAGGATGATCAGGAGGAAGAAGGCGGTCAGCACCACTTCGGCCACCAGCACCGAGACCAGGCCATAGCCATGCGGCGAGAGCGCGTCATAGCCGTTGGAGGCAAAGCCGCCGGCCTGGAAACCGGCCACGCCCGAGGCGATGACGAAGAGGACGGCCGCGCCGAGCACGCCGCCCACGAGCTGCGCCACCCAATAGGGCAGCAAATCCTTGTATTCGAACCGGCCGGCCATGGCCAAACCCAGCGACACCGCCGGATTGAAATGACCGCCCGAAATATGGCCCACGGCATAGGCCATGGTCAGCACAGTCAGGCCGAAGGCCAGGGCGACACCGGCATAGCCGATGCCGAGTTCGGGAATGCCCGCTGCCAGGACGGCGGAACCACAACCGCCGAATACGAGCCAGAATGTACCGAATGCTTCGGCAGACAGACGCTTTATCATATCCAAAGACTCCCCAAGCGAATGATTCTCGCTCGAATATTGTATCAGAGCCAAGTCTTTAAGAAAGCAGCGTCAATTTCGGGCCGCCGGATATTGGCGCGGGACCAAACAACCGGAGCCCTAATCGGGCATCGACACGATGACCTTGCCGATGGCCTGCCCGCTGCCCAGGCGCCGCAGGGCCGAGAGCGTATCCTCCAGGGGAAAGACCCGGTCGATGATGGGCCGCAGGGCGCCGGCCACGCATTGGCCGGCGAGAAAGGCATTGTCTTCGGGCGACACTTTGTAGACGAGCAGGCCGAGTGCTTGATGGCGCTGGCGGCCGAGAAGCTGTCCCAGGATTGCCACCGGGATCAGGGTGCGAAACGTGCCGCCGACGACCACTAGGCGGCCGTGATCCCTGAGGCAGGGCGGATAGCGGCGGGCGGGCCGGTTGGCCACGACATCGACGATCATGTCGTAGGCGGAAGGCCTGGCGGTATAATCCTCGGCGCGGAAATCGATAAAGTCATCGGCGCCCAGGGCGAGCAGGGCGTCGCGCTTTTCGGCGCGATCCACGGCGATGATGCGGGCGCCGCTGGCCCTGGCGAGCTGAATGCCCAAAGTGCCGACGCCGCCGCCCCCGCCATTGAAGACAATGGTGTGCTCCGGCCCCAGATCGGGCCGTTTGCGCAGGGATTGCAGCGCCAGGGCGCCAGCCTGGGGCAAGGCGGCGGCGTGTTCGAAGGAAAGCCCGGCAGGGATCGGTGCGAGCGCCGCCGCCGGAGCGCAGGCAAATTCGGCAAAGCCGCCCCATTGGGCTTCGGACAGATCGCCGAACACCGCGTCGCCGGGCCGGAAGGCGGTCACCCCCTGCCCGACCTGTTCGACAATGCCGGCAATATCGGCGCCCAGAATGCGGTGACGCGGAGCGAAGGGGCCGGTCACGCGGCCCATGGGCGTGCCCAGGACGGCGTCCCAGTCCCAGGAATTGACCGAGGTGGCGCGCAGCCGCACCAGAACCTGGCCGGGGCCGGGCTGCGGCCGGGGCAGATGCTCCAGCCGCAAGACCCGTTCGGGCGGGCCATATCGATCATAGACGATGGCCCGCATGTCGCTCATGGCGTCTAGCGGCCCTTGACCACCGAATAGCCGGCATATCTGGCCGAGGAACCGAGCTGTTCCTCGATGCGGATCAGCTGGTTGTACTTGGCCATGCGGTCGGAGCGGGATAGCGAGCCGGTCTTGATCTGCCCGCAATTCAGCGCCACGGCGAGGTCGGCAATGGTGGAATCCTCGGTTTCGCCCGAACGGTGCGACATGACCGAGGTATAGCTGGCGCGATGGGCGGTATCGACCGCATCCAGTGTCTCGGACAGCGAGCCGATCTGGTTGACCTTGACCAGGATGGAATTGGCCACGCCCATCTTGATGCCGGAAACCAGGCGCTGGGTATTGGTGACGAAGAGATCGTCGCCCACCAGTTGCACCTTCTTGCCGATGGCCTCGGTCAGCGCCTTCCAGCCATCCCAATCGTCCTCTGCCATGCCGTCTTCGATGGTGATGATCGGGTAGCGGGTGACGAGATCTTCGAGGAAGCGCACGTTTTCGTCCGAGGAGAGCGACTTGCCCTCGCCCTTCATCTCGTATTTGCCGCCCTTGTAATATTCGGTCGAGGCGCAATCGAGGCCCAGGAACACGTCCTCGCCCGGCTTGTAGCCGGCCTTTTCGATCGACCGCATGATGAAGCCCAGGGCTTCGTCGGCCGATTGCAGATTGGGAGCGAAGCCGCCCTCGTCGCCGACATTGGTGTTGTGGCCGTCGGCGGACAGGCCCTTCCTGAGGGTGTGGAAGATTTCCGAGCCGATGCGGACGGCGTCGGCGATGGAGGTCGCGCCGGCCGGCAGGATCATGAATTCCTGCATGTCGATGGGATTGTCGGCATGCTCGCCGCCATTGATGATGTTCATCATCGGCACGGGCAGGATATGGGCGTTCGGCCCGCCGATATAGCGGTAGAACGGCAATTCGCTGGATTCGGCGGCGGCCTTGGCCACGGCGAGCGACACGCCCAGGATGGCATTGGCGCCCAGCTTGCCCTTGTTGGCGGTGCCGTCCAGCTCGATCATGGCCTGGTCGACGGCGCGCTGGTCCAGCGCGTCCATACCCTGGATTTCCTCGGCAATGGCGGAATTGACGTTCTCGACCGCCTCGGTCACGCCCTTGCCGTTATAGAGCTTGCCGCCATCGCGCAGCTCGACCGCCTCATGGGCGCCGGTGGACGCGCCGGAAGGCACGGCGGCGCGGCCGAAGCTGCCATCGTCCAGCACCACATCCACTTCGACAGTCGGGTTGCCGCGGCTGTCATAAATCTGGCGGCCATTGACGTGGATGATAGAAGACATGAGAGCCCTTCCCGGTCATTTTGAACTTGCAGTTGCCCCGGCAGGCCCGAGAGCCGGACGCTTCCGGCCAATGCGCAGGGGTGCAAGAGCCTCTCTAGACGCGCCGTGTGACAGAGGAAAGAGGGCAGACGCAAAAAAGGCGGCCAGCGGCGCCTGAAACGTTGCCATGGCCCATATCCGGCGCCTAACATGTCAGCGTGGGCCGTCCGGCCCGCATGTTCCGGAGGAGACGATCTTGACCACACCCCTCGTCAGGCAGGTGGCCCATACCTGTATTTTCGCCCGCGACCTCGATGCGGTGGAAGCCTTTTACCGCGACGTCATCGGCGTGGCCCCCAAATTCGATTTCAAGCGCGGCGAGGAGCGGATCGGCTTCTATCTCGATTTCGGCAATCGCACCTTCGTGGAAGTGTTCCTCAAGGGGGAAAGCCGCTTCGAGGAAACCAACCAGATCAACCATATCTGCTTCGAAACCGACGATATCGACACCTTCATGGCTCATGCGCGGTCCAAGGGCGTCTCGGTGACCGACAAGAAGCTGGGCGTGGACCATACCTGGCAATGCTGGCTGGCCGATCCGAGCGGGGTGAAGCTGGAAATCTTCCAATATACGCCGGACAGCATGCAATTCGGCCCCGACGGCGCGGTTTGCCAGGTGGATTGGTAGGCCTGGCATTGCCCGTTGTGGGATCGCGGGCGCGCCCCCTTAGGGCAATGTTTATCCTGGGCGCACCGGAGCTTGAATTTTCACGATGTCATCCCCGCGAAAGCGGGGACCTCCGTTAGCCTTACAAGAACAGCAACAGAGGTTCCCGCTTTCGCGGGAATGACCCAGTGGAACAGAAATGCGTCTAGACCGAACTCTGCTCCGACGGGAGCGGTCGAACCGCACGCCTCCTAAAGATGAGCGCCCCAAAGGCCGGGCAGGTCGGAGAACAAACTTTATTGTTTGCTCAGCCGATTTTGCTCACGCTTTTGCCGCAAGGGAGCGGGAGGTAGAGGCATGTGGAATCACCCTGCCCTGTTCGCCGCCCTCCTTGCCCTGATGCCTGTAGCCGCCATGGCGCAGGATTTCGACGCCATTCTGGACGAGGCCGCGCGCCTCGAGGCGCTGGAGGTGGTGATCGTGGCGCGGGACGGCGATATCGTCGCCGAACGCGGCTATGGCGATCATTCGCCCGACGATCCCACCAATATCAAATCCGCCTCGAAAACGGTGGTGTCGGCGCTGGTGGGCATGGCCATCGACAAGGGTGTGCTGGAGGGCGTGGCCCAGAAGGTGGCCGCGCTCCTGCCCGACGACCTGCCGGAAAACGCCGATCCGCGACTCGCCGACATCAATGTGGGGCACCTGCTCTCCATGCAGGCCGGGCTGGCGCCGACATCGGGCCCCAATTACGGGCGCTGGGTGGTGAGTTCCAATTGGGTGCGCAGCGCGCTGGCGCAGCCGTTCGAAACCGATCCGGGCGGGCGCATGCTCTATTCCACCGGCTCGACCCACCTGCTCTCGGCCATCCTGACCCGGGAAGGCGGCGAATCGAGCCTGGCGCTGGCGCGGGACTGGTTTGCCCCCGTGGACGATTTCGCCATTGCCGGCTGGGAGCGCGATCCGCAGGGGATTTATCTGGGCGGCAACCAGATGGCGATGAGCCCGCGCTCGCTCCTGGCCTTCGGCGAGGTCTATCGCAATGGCGGGCTGGCGCCGGACGGAACGCGGGTGATTTCGGAAGACTGGATCGAACAATCCTGGATCGAGCGCACCCAATCGCGCTTCACCGGCGACGGCTATGGCTATGGCTGGTTCCTGCGCGACATTGCCGGCGCGGACGTGCGCTATGCCTGGGGCTATGGCGGGCAGATGCTCTATATCGTGCCGGAGCTGGCGCTGAGCGTGGTGATGACCTCGGACGAGAATTCGCCATCCGCTGCCAATGGCCATCGCGATGCGCTGCATGCGCTGATGGGGGAGATCATCGAAGCGGTGCACCAGAAGGATGCGGCCAGCTAGAGGCCTGGAGCGCCCCACCCACAGATCGTCACCCTCGGGTCCGACCCGAGGGCGTTTGCGGTGCATCCAAAAACAAAGACCCCTCGGGTCAAGCCCGAGGGTGACGATCCGGATTGGGGTGGAATCGCGACTCTTTTGCTTCCCCCCTTGAGAGGGAGAGGGCGATGGAAATGTGTCCGTCCAAACGCGAAACGATCTAATCCTCGCGCTTGTGTCCTTCGACATGCTTTTCGGCCCGCGCCTTCTCGGCCGCCGCGCCGGCTTTTTCGGCCTTGGTGCGGCCGAATTTCAGGCGATTGGCTTCGGCGGCGCTTTCCTTGTCCGCCCGCGCCTTCTGCTTGCGGAAACTGCGCAGATTGACGATCTCAGCCAATTTTCCGCCTATTCTTCATCGATGACGCCGTCATAGGGGGAGAGGCGCTTTTCCAGGTAGACGCTGGCGAAGGGATCGCGGCCCGCACGGCCATCCGGCTTCAGCGCCAGGATGCGATAGCCCTGCTTTTCGTAGAAGCGCACCGCCCGCACGTGATCGGCCGGGGTTTCGAGATGGATGCGCGCAGCGCCTTCGAGCTCGAGCATCCGCTCCATGCGTTCCAGCAGCAGCCCGCCTACGCCATGGCCCTGGATTTCCGGCATGACGAACAGATAGGGGATATAGGACCGCCGGGGCTGGCGCGAGCACCAGCCGACCGCGACATCGTCGATCTCGGCGACGATGGCATGGCGCCAGCCTTCGCCCACGGCGCGGGCCAGGCGGCGGCGCTCGCTCTCGCGCAGGCCCTCCCGTTCGGTCAGAATGGGCAGGATGCCGCTTTCCCAGGCGCGATAGGCGATATCGGCCAGCCTTGGGGCATGGGTGATTTCCGCCTTGCGTATCCGAACCGCGGGCAATCCCGCCTCCTATCTGGCGCGCCGCCGCGCCGCGATGATGCCCTTCTCGTAATTGATGTTCCAGTCGATCAGGGTCCGCCAGATAAGTTCGGCCTGATCTTCGTCCAGATCAAGGTCCAAAGAGCGCTCCCGCACTTTCGTGATGATGGCTTCGATACGCGTCGGATCATAGGCCTCGTGCGGATCGGTCTTGATCTCGGCCATGCGCGTCACATAGCCATGCCGCTCCGCGAACAGGGTCAGCAGCGCCTGATCGATCCGGTCGATCTCGGCGCGCACGTCGTCCTTGGTTTCACAATCGGCGGGCAGCTTGGCGGCGGTCACGGCAATGTCCTTGGCTTGGCGATGAGTGTTGCTGGTTTGCACCGGCAGACGATGGATTTCAACCCGCCAGGGCGCACTCATCTGGCCAAATCCGGCGCGCCGGGCTATCGAGGCGACATGTGTAGCCAGTCTGAGATTGCCTGAAAGCCCGTCCGATCGCGACGGGTGTGAATGAACCAAACCGCTGCCGGGCGTGATGCCGGAGCGGTTCCGTTTGTTTGCGGCCAAAAGGCCGCCATTCAGGCTTCAGACCATCCATGGATATTTCCCGGGACGAACAGCGGGTGCTGCATGCACTCGCGCAAGGCGGCCGTATCGCCGCCATCAAGGATGAACACGGCAAGATCGTCGATCTCGAATTTTTCAGCCGCGACGGCTGGCTGGTGAGCGGGCTCACGCTCCGCATCTTCAGCAAGCTCAAGGCGAAGAAGGCGATCAAATCACAGCGCGGCGGACCCTATCGGATCACCAAACGCGGGCTGGAACTGGTGCGCAGCCAGGTGGACAATCGGTAGGCTCTTCACCTCTCCCTTTGGGGAGAGGTCGACCCTCTTGGGCCGGGCGAAGGGGGCCTTCCGCAAAGCTGAGGGACAGGCCCCCACCCATCGGCTTCGCCGCCGACCTCTCCCCCAAAGGGAGAGGTAGGAATTCAGTGCTTCGTCACTTCGCTCAGCGCCGCGGCGATGTGTTCCCATTCGGATGACACGCTGGCGGTGGCGCGGCGCTTGCCGGCGCGGCGATACCAGTAATCGGCATTGCCCATATCGGCTTCGATCCAGTGCATGAGCGCATGCACCCAGTCGAAAGCCTGCACGCCTTCCATGGCCTGGACGATGTTGTGCGCCTTTTCCCACTCGGGGCCGACGCGCAATTCGCCCTTCTTGAGCCACCACAAAGCCTGGAGCGGCTTGCTCATGTCCTTGGGCGGCTCGGACCAGTCGAGCGTCGTGAAGATATCAACGGCCATCGGCGATATTCCTGTTGGCCCGGACGCCGCCAAAGGGCGCGTCACAACCAGTTTCAACTTGTGCATGGGCCGCAAATAGTGCGGAACGGCGGCGCAATCAAGCGCCGCCCGCTTTCCGGCCTACCACCATTGCCTGGGGGCGAAGTCGCCGCCGGCGCTTTTCTCGATGACGCGGGCCGCCGCGAACAGCGTCTCCTCGTCGAAAGGCTTGCCGATGAGCTGCAGGCCCAGGGGTAGCCCCTGCCCGTCCTTGCCGGCGGGAACGGCGATGCCCGGCAGGCCGGCCATGTTCACGGTGACGGTGAAGATGTCGTTGAGATACATGGCCACCGGATCGGCAGCGAGCGCCTCATCGCCGATGCCGAAGGCAGCGGACGGGGTGGCGGGGGTCAGGATGGCGTCGACGCCGGCATGGAAGGCGTCCTCGAAATCCTTCTTGATCAGGGTGCGGACCTTCTGCGCCTTGACGTAATAGGCGTCGAAATAGCCGGCCGAAAGCACATAGGTGCCGATCATGATGCGGCGCTTCACCTCGCGGCCGAAGCCGGCGGCGCGGGTCATCTCGTACATGTCGGTAATGTCCTTGCCGGCGACGCGCAGGCCATATTTGACGCCGTCATAGCGGGCCAGGTTGGACGACGCCTCGGCGGGGGCGACGATGTAATAAGCCGGCAGGGCGTATTTGGTGTGCGGCAGGGAAATATCCTTGACCGTCGCGCCCTCTGCCTTGAGCCATTCCAGCCCCTCGGCCCAGAGCTTCTCGATCTCGGCGGGCATGCCGTCCATGCGGTATTCGCGCGGCACGCCGATGGTCAGCCCCTTCACGCCCCGCTCGACGGCGGCGGCAAAGTCGGGGACGGCGATGTCGACGCTGGTGGAATCCTTGGGGTCGAACCCGGCCATCGACGTCATCAGGATGGCCGCATCCTCGACGGTGCGGGCGATCGGACCGGCCTGGTCGAGCGAGGAGGCGAAGGCGACCACGCCCCAGCGCGAGCAGCGGCCATAGGTCGGCTTGATGCCCACGGTGCCGGTAAAGGCGGCCGGCTGGCGGATGGACCCGCCAGTATCGGTGGCGGTGGCGCCGGCGCAGAGCCAGGCGGCGACGGCGGCGGCCGAGCCGCCCGAGGACCCGCCGGGCACCAGGTTGGCATTGCTGCCCTCGGCGCGGAAGGGGCTCACCACCGGCCCGTAATAGGAGGTCTCATTAGACGAGCCCATGGCGAATTCGTCCATGTTGAGCTTGCCCAGCATGACGGCGCCGTCGCGCCAGAGATTGCTGGTCACGGTCGATTCGTATTCCGGCTTGAAGCCGTCGAGGATGTGGCTGGCCGCCTGGGTGTGGACGCCCTTGGTGCCGAACAGGTCCTTGATGCCCAGCGGAATGCCTTCGAGCGGGCCGCCCTGCCCCTGTGCCAGCTTTTCGTCGCTGGCCCTGGCCATGTCGCGCGCCTGTTCGGGCGTGGTGGCCACATAGGCGTTGAGCTTGGGATTGGCCGCCTCGATGGCGCCGATATAGGCATCGGTCAGTTCGAGCGCGGTAAAGCTCTTGTCCTTGAGGCCCTTGCGGGCGTCGGCGAGGCTCAGTCGGGTCAGATCAGTCACGGGAAAATCTCTCATTCGTCACGGCGGGCGGCGCTCAGGCCAGTTCCGCCGGAGCCGATAGCGGCAATTCAAAAAAGGCCGACCATTCGCTGTCGGGATAATCGAGGAAGGGGCCGCGCGGGGTAAACCCGTAACGCGTATAGAGCCGGTGGGCCTCGGCCATGCCCGGCCCGGTGCCGGTTTCCAGCATCAAGACCGGCAGGTTGCGCTCGCGCGCCAGGTCAACGATCCGCTCCAGCAATTGCCGGCCGACGCGCTGGCCGCGCACCTCCGGCAGGGTGAACATGCGCTTGACCTCGCCCAGTTCGGGCCCATGCATCTTGAGCGCGCCCATGCCGACGGCCCGGCCGCTTTCATCGCGCGCCACGAACAGGGTCGTGGCGCTGTCGGCCATCTGCTCCACGCTCATCTTGAACTGGAATTCGAGCGGGGAGAGCGGCAGCAGATGATCGTTGAGCGCCGCGACCAGGGCGCGCACATCGTCCTGCAGGGGCGTTTCGATGGCGATGGATACCGCCATTTATTCGACCACCTTGGGCACCATGAAGAAATTGTCTTCCGAAAGCGGCGCATTGGCCACGATCTTTCCCGCATAGCCGCCATCGGTGACCACGTCGTCGCGGCGGCGCAGCACCATGGGGGTCACCGAAGTCATCGGGGCGACGCCTTCGACATTCACCTCGGAAAGCTGCTCGACGAAGCCCAGAATGGCATTGAGCTCGTTCTGGTAACCGGCAACCTCGTCTTCCTCGATGCGGATGCGCGCGAGGCGCCCGATGCGCTTGACGGTGGCGGCGTCGACGGACATGGCAAACTCCAGAAAGCAAAGGCGTGTTCGCGGCGTTATTAGCAATGCGCCGGGGCAAAAGACAATGAAAATGGCTTATGGGCCGGATCAGACTTCCACGGCCAGCCCCGGCTCCAGCGCCAGCAGGGCCGTTCCGTCGAGGCGAGACGGCAGGGCGGCAAAGGCGGCGTCGAGCTCGGCATCGGCTCCAGCCAGGGCGATCAGGCGCGGCATGACGGCTTCCACCAGGCGACTGCCACGCGCCGCGAGGTCCGTCCCAGCCAGCACGACCACCGCCCGCTCGGCCCAGCGCCCCAGGGGCGGCACCGCACCGGCCAGCAGCAGCAGCGGCATGTCCTCGTCGGCATCGACCAGGAGCGCGGCCGGCCCCGGCGTCCATAATTGCACCGGGCGAACATTGTCCCCCGCGTCGAGCAGCCGTTCCCGCGCCCGCGGTTTCCAGACAGCGCCATCGACGGCCGGCAGGCCTGCGCCCAGCGCGATGACCCGATCCGCCCCGCTCACCAGCTCGCCCTGATCCACCTCGCCCGGCGCCGCCTCGGCATCGACCACGACGATCTGCCCGCCGATATGCAGGCGAAAGGCGGTATTTCCGAACCAGGTGAGTTTCATGCGGCGATCTTTACCCGGCCCTTTGCTGATGCTCCAGCAGATATCGCGTTGCCAGCGCAACAGTTTTCGGAATGGGGCGGTCCTTGCGATAATCCGCCACCAGACGCCGCGCAATTCCAAGCCTGGCGGCCATGCCGTCGAGGCTCAGACGCAATTGCGCCATCGCCTCGCGGAATTCTTCATTATCCAATTCCCGGGGCGCAAGCTCCTGTATCCAATCGGCGGAAAGTTCCTGCCCATCCGGCCATACGAGGCTGTCGCCCCTGTCGCGAACCTTGAAAGCCGAAAAGGCCGCAGAATTGTTACGCAGCGCCACGAAGGCACGATGACTGAGAATGGCAGGCGCGACATCGATCAGCTCTTCCCGGCCATCGTCCCATTCAACGCGAATGACATAGCCGACTTCCGGCTCGGCCCGGCGAATGACCGGCATTGGCCCGCCAGCCTCGACGAAATCATCCTCGTCAGTTTTGCCTGCGCCACTCATCCTCAAGCAATCTCCTGTTCTCTCTGGCCCATTCGAGCACAAGCCGAAAGTCAGCTTTCCGTAACCGCCCCTTGACCAGCGAAAGATCGGCGATAAGCATCACAGCCTCGCCATAGGTGGTCGAAATATGAAAATGCGGCGGCCTGTGGTCTCTGGGATAGATACGAATCTGGATGCTTCCAAGCTCGGCGATCGTGGGCACTTCCATCTCCGCAATAGTGCGCCGCGCGCACTAATTTTTCAACAGCTTTGTTTGTCCTTGGGAGGAGCGGTGACTAGGTGTACTAGCTGTGCTCTGTGCATCACCCAATTTTGATCACTTTTTGTTCTACCCTACAAGTGCGAGCCACATGTGACCGACGATAATCCTCTCGCCGCCATTCCGCCTTCGGGCAAGATTCTGGGGCTGGATCTGGGCACCAAGACCATCGGCGTGGCGATTTCCGATGGCATGCGCTATTCGGCCAGTCCGCTCGAAACCATCAAGCGCACCAAGTTCACACAGGATGCCGAGCGGATCATCGGGCTGATCGGCGAGAACCAGGCCGTCGCGATAATTCTGGGCCTGCCGCTCAACATGGATGGCAGCGAGGGGCCGCGCGTGCAGTCGACCCGAGCCTTCGCGCGCAATCTTGTGCCCAAGATCGACCTGCCCATCGCCTTCTGGGACGAGCGGCTGTCCACTTCGGCGGTGACCCGCATGATGATCGAGGCCGACTTGCGCCGCGACCGCCGCGCCGAAGTGGTCGACAAGCTGGCCGCCAGCTATATCCTGCAAGGCGCGCTGGACCGCCTGCGCTCCATGTGACGACCGAGGCTCCAAAGCCATCGGGTGGTATGATTTCGGTCATAAAAATTCATAACGCGCTTGCCCCACCCTGCCCCCTCCGCTAGACCGCAGCAAATCGCAAGGGATGCGACATGCCGCAGCAGAAATCTCCCGCCGGGCGATCCGGCGACTTTCCCCCATTCGCCCAGCGTCACCTCATTTCCATAGCCGATTTGCAGCAGCACGAAATCGTGGACCTGCTGGATCGCGCTGAGCGGATGATCGAGGTGTCCCGGCAGGAGCGCAAATCGCTCCCCACGCTCTCCGGCAAGACGCAGATCAACCTGTTCTTCGAGCCCTCCACCCGCACCCAATCCTCCTTCGAGATCGCCGGCAAACGGCTCGGGGCGCTGGTCGTCAACATGTCGGTCAAGACCAGTTCCGTCTCCAAGGGGGAAACGCTGGTGGATACGGCGGCGACGCTCAACGCCATGCGGCCCGATGTGCTGGTGGTGCGCCATTCGGCGGCGGGCGCGGTGGAATTGCTAAGCCAGAAAGTGGGCTGCTCGGTGGTCAATGCCGGGGACGGCGCCCATGAGCATCCGACCCAGGCGCTGCTCGACGCCCTCACCATCCGTAACCACAAGGGTACGCTTACCGGGCTGACGGTGGCCATTTGCGGCGATATCGCCAATTCGCGCGTGGCGCGCTCCAACCTGCTGTTGCTCGGCGCGCTCAATGTGCGCACCCGCGTCATCGCCCCGCGCACCCTGCTGCCGGCGGGGATCGAGAACCTGGCCACGGAAGTCTTCACCGACATGGATGAAGGCCTCAAGGGCGCCGACGTGGTGATGATGCTGCGCCTGCAGCACGAGCGAGCCAATGGCAAGATGATCCCCTCGGTGCGCGAATATTACCGCTTCTACGGGCTCGATGAAGCGCGGCTGGCGCATGCCAAGCCCGACGCGATCGTCATGCATCCCGGCCCGATGAACCGGGGCGTCGAGATCGACTCCGCCATCGCCGATGGCCCGCGCAGCGTGATCACCGACCAGGTGGAAATGGGCGTTGCCGTGCGCATGGCGGTGCTCGATGCCCTTCTTCCGGCGAGGAACGCGCCATGACCCGGCCCCTGCTCATCGAAAATGCCCGCATCGTCGATCCGGCTTCCGGAACCGACCAGATGGGGGCCGTGTTGGTCGAGGACGGGCGCATCGGCGACCTGGCGCTGGGCGGGCCGGTCGGCGTGCCGGAGGGCGCGGAGGTCATCGATGCCAAGGGCCAGGTGCTGGCGCCCGGGCTTATCGACATGCGCGTCTTTGTCGGCGAGCCGGGCAAGGAATATCGCGAAACGCTGGCCTCGGCCGGCGCGGCGGCGATTGCCGGCGGCGTCACCTCCTTCGTGATGATGCCCGATACCACGCCGGTGGTGGACGATGGGGCGCTGGTGGATTTCCTCATCCGCCGCGCCGAGGCGCAATCGCCGGCGCGCATCCTGCCTGCCGCCGCCATCACCAAGGGGCTGGCCGGCAAGGAAATCACCGAATTCGGCCTGCTCAAGGAGGCCGGCGCAGTGTGCCTCACCGATGGCGCCGCCTCGATCCAGTCGAGCGCGCTGATCCGCAGCGCCATGGCCTATGCGGCCAATTTCGACATGGCCTTCGTGCACCAGGTGGCCGATGCCGGGCTGGTCGGCGACGGGGTGATGAATGAAGGCCTGTTCGCCACCGTACTCGGCCTCAGGGGCATTCCGCGTGAAGCCGAAACCATCCCGCTGGCGCGCGACCTGCAATTGGCGGGGCTGACCGGGGTGCGCTATCACGCCGCCCAGGTCTCCACCCAGGGCTCGGTGGCGCTGCTGGCGGCGGCCAAATCCGGTAATCCGAAGGTTACGGCGGGGATTTCGATCAACAATCTCTGCCTCAACGAAAACGACATCGGCCGCTATCGCACCTATTTCAAGCTCAGCCCGCCCCTGCGCGCCGAAGCAGATCGGCAGGCGGTCATCGAAGGCCTGCGCTCGGGCGCCATCGACACGATCCATTCCGACCACGATCCGCAGGACAGCGAGGTCAAGCGGCAGCCCTTCGCCGAGGCCTCCAATGGCGCGATCGGGCTGGAAACCCTGCTCGCGGCCGCCCTGCGCCTGGTGCATTCGGGCGATCTCGACCTCCTGACCGTGCTCGGGGCCATGACCCGCCGGCCTGCCGAAATCCTCGGGCTGGACAGCGGCCGCATCGCCCGCGGCGCGCCGGCCGATCTGATCCTCTTCGACCTCGATTATCCCTGGCAGGTCACCGAGCGCGACCTGCGCTCGAAATCGCGCAATACCAGTTTCGAGGGCGCGCGGATGCAGGGCAAGGTGATGCGGACCTTCGTGGGCGGCAAAAGCGTGTTCGTGCATGAGGATGGGATTTAGCGCTCACCATAGGCCTGGGTGAAATCGCCGCCGGCGCATCGCCCCACCCCTCGAACCCCTGCCCGCTTGCCGCTAGGCTGTGCTTTTCAGCCAGGGCGATTCCATGAACATTCCCTTTTTCGACGGCCATAACGACACCCTGCTCCGACTGCTGGAAAAGCCGCCGGAGAGCCGGGTTGCGGCCTTTGTGGAGGGCACCGCGGATGGCCATATCGACCTGCCCCGCGCCAGGACGGCCGGCATGGCGGGCGGCTTTTTCGCCATCTTCCCGCCGCCGGTCAAAACCAGCCTCGCCGGCGTCGCCGCCGCGCCCGACTATGCCAAGGGCGAATTGCCGCCCCTGCTCGATATTGCCGATGCCCAGCAGTCCACCAATGGCATGGCCGCGCTGCTGCTGCGCCTCGAGGCGGCCGGCGCGCTCGGCATCTGCCGCAGCGCCGCCGATATCCGCGCGGCCATGGCCCAGAACAGGCTGGCGGCGATCTTCCACATCGAGGGCGCCGAGGCGCTCGACACCGAATTCGACGCCTTCGAAGTGCTCTATGCGGCGGGGCTGCGCTCGGTTGGCATCACCTGGAGCCGCGCCAATGCCTTCGGCACCGGCGTGCCGTTCCGCTTCGATGCCGATCCCGACATCGGCCCGGGCCTGACCGATGCCGGCAAGGCGCTGGTGCGGCTCTGCGATGCGCGCGGGGTGATGATCGATCTCAGCCATCTCAACGCCGCCGGCTTTCGCGACGTGGCCGCGATCTCCACCAAGCCGCTGGTCGCCACCCATTCCAATGTCCATGCGCTCTGCCCCAGCACGCGCAACCTGACCGCCTGGCAATTGGCCGCGATCCGCGAGAGCGGCGGCATTGTGGGGCTCAATTTCGCCACCGGCTTCCTGCGGCCCGACGGCAAGTTCCTGGCCGAAACGCCCATCGAGCTCATGGTGCGCCATATCGATGGGCTGCTGGAGGCGCTGGGCGAGGACGGCGTGGCCCTGGGCAGCGATTTCGACGGCGCCATGATGCCCAATGCCATCGCCGACGTCACCGGCGTGCCGAAACTGCTCCAGGCGCTGCTGGACAAGGGCTATGGCGAAGACCTGGTGCGCAAGATCGCGCTGGGGAATTGGCTGGCAATGGTGGAGCGGGTGATCGGGTAGCTCTTGCGGTGGTCTTCAGGAACCCAAGCGAGCGGTTCCTGTGCCCCCTCGCCCCTCCAGGGGAGAGGGTTGGGGTGAGGGGTGAAGATTTCCCGGCCTGCGCCGCAGGCTGAACCCCTCATCCGGCCCTTCGGGCCACCTTCTCCCCTCAGGGGAGAAGGGAACGCCCTCAGAACGGCACGTCTTCGGAATCCACGTCCTTCTTGGGGGCCGCCTTTTTCGGGGCCGCTTTCTTTGCCGGGGCCTTCTTGGCGGCCGGTTTCTTGGCGGCGGCCTTTTTTGCCGGGGCTTTCTTCTTGCCGCCGCCGGCTTCGGCCTTAGCGGCGATCATGGCCACGGCCTGTTCCAGCGTCACGTCTTCGGGCTTCAAGTCCTTGGGCAGGGTGGCGTTGATCTTGCCCTGATTGACATAGGGGCCATAGCGCCCGGCGCGCACGGTGATCGGGCCGCCGTCATGCTCGAAGGTCTGGATGGCGGCCTGGGCCGCACCGCGCCCGCCGCGACCGCCACCGGCCGCCTTTTGCGCGATGAGGTCCACGGCGCGGTTGAGCCCCACGGTGAACACCTCTTCCACATCCGGCAGGTTGGCATATTTGCCGTCATGCAGGATGAAGGGGCCATAGCGGCCCAAACCGGCCGAGATCGGCAGGCCGGTTTCCGGATGCAGGCCAACCTCGCGCGGCAGCGAAAGCAATTGCAGCGCTTTTTCGAGCGTCAGCGAACCGGGCTCCCAGCCCTTGGGCAGCGAGCTGCGTTTGGGCTCCTTGCCCTCGCCGAGCTGCACATAGGGCCCGAAGCGGCCGGACTTGAGATGGACTTCCTCGCCGCTCACCGGATCGGTGCCGAGCACGCCGTCCCCGGCCGCCGCCTCCGAGGACTGGCCGGTGGCCGCATCGGAGAGCTGCATGGTGTGCTTGCATTCGGGATAGTTCGAGCAGCCGATAAAGGCGCCGAACTTGCCCAGTTTCAGCGACAGCGTGCCGGTGCCGCAAGTGGGGCAGCGTCGCGGATCGGACCCGTCTTCGCGGGCCGGGAAGATATGGTCGGCGAGCAGGTCGTTGAGCGCGTCCAGCACTTCAGAGACGCGCAGATCCTTGATCTCCTCCACCGCCGCGGTGAAATCGCGCCAGAAATCGCGCAGCACCTGCTTGTAGTCGAGCTTGCCGGCGGAAATCTCGTCGAGCTGCTCTTCGAGATGGGCGGTGAAGCCATATTCGACATAGCGGGAGAAGAAGCTCTCGAGGAAGGAGGTGACGATGCGGCCGCGATCCTCGGGATGCAGCGCCTTGCCCTCGAGCTTGACGTAATCGCGGTCCTTGAGCGTGGTCAGCGTCGCCGCATAGGTGGAGGGGCGGCCGATGCCCAGCTCTTCCATCTTCTTGATCAGGCTGGCTTCGGTATAGCGCGCCGGCGGCTGGGTGAAATGCTGCTCGATCTCGACCTTGTCGAGCGCCGGCTTGTCCCCGACCTGGAGCGGCGGCAATTCGCGCCCATCCTCGTCCTCGTCACCATCGCTCTTGGCCTCGACCCCATAGAGGGTGAGGAAGCCGGGAAAGGTGACGACCGAGCCGGTGGCGCGCAGGGTCACGGCGCGGCTGGGCACGTTGACGGCGATATCGACGCTGGTGCGGTCGATCTCGGCCGAAGCCATCTGGCTGGCCAGGGTGCGCTTCCAGATCAGCCCGTAGAGCTTCTGCTGATCGGCATCGAGATTGAGGCTTTCGGGCCGCTTGAACATGTCGGTGGGCCGGATAGCCTCGTGCGCTTCCTGCGCGTTCTTGGCCTTGGTCTGATAGATCCGCGCCTTTTCGGGCAGGTATTGCTCGCCGAAATACTTGCCGATCACCGAGCGCGCCATGGCGATGCCCTCGGGCGCCATCTGCACGGCGTCGGTTCGCATATAGGTGATCAGCCCGTCTTCGTAGAGCCGCTGGGCGATCTGCATGGTGCGCGAAGGCGAAAGGCCCAGGCGCGAGGATGCGTCCTGCTGCAGGCTGGAGGTGGTGAAGGGCGCGTAGGGATTGCGCTTGGTCGGCTTCTTTTCGACATTGGCGACGTTGAACTGGCCGCTTTCGATCAGCTTTTTCAGCGCCGCGGCATCTTCGCCGTTCTTGATGTCGAGCTTGTCTGTCTTCTTGCCGTCGACGGCGAAGAGGCGCGCCAGGAAGCTCTTGCCGCCCTGGTTGAGCTGGGCCTCGACCGACCAATATTCGTCGGGCCTGAATTTTTCGATCTCGGCTTCGCGGTCGGACACCAGGCGCAGGGCCACCGATTGCACACGGCCGGCAGAGCGCGAGCCCGGCAGCTTGCGCCAGAGGATCGGCGACAGGGTGAAGCCGACGAGATAATCGAGCGCGCGGCGCGCCAGATAGGCGTCGACCAGCGGCATGTCGATGTCGCGCGGCTTGGCCATGGCGGCGGTCACGGCATCCTTGGTGATGGCGTTGAACACCACGCGCTGCACCGGAACATCCTTTTTCAGCGCCTTCTTGGCGCGCAGCACGTCCAGGATGTGCCAGGAAATGGCCTCGCCCTCGCGATCGGGGTCGGTGGCCAGGATCAGTCCGTCCGCGCCCTTGAGCGCGCTGGCAATGTCGGCAATGCGCTTCCGGGAGGCGGTATCGACCTCCCAGGACATGGCGAAATCTTCGTCGGGACGCACCGAACCGTCCTTGGCCGGCAGGTCGCGGACATGGCCGAAGCTGGCCAGGACCTCGTAATCCTTGCCCAGATATTTGTTGATTGTCTTGGCCTTGGCCGGACTTTCAACGACAACGACCTTCATTCGGCGATCCGTTCCGCAACTGTACTCGAAGAGCGCGCAACATGGTGAAGCCCGATGCCGGTGTCAACGGGGCGGGCTTTTGCGGCGCGGCACAGAAAAGGCTCGCCTATCGCGATTGCCCGGTTTATCCGGGCAGGCCATGCTAGGATGAAGCAGTGCGGCCGGACGGATCATGCACGTGCCCCCGGCGACGAGACGAGCAAGGCGAATATGACGGACCTCCTCCCGCAATTGATCCCCGATTTCGACCTTTCGGCGCGCAATACGCTGGCGCTTCGGGCGCGTTCGCGCTTCGGAATCGAACTGCGCGACGCCGCCGCCCTGCCCGCGCTTTTCGAAGAAGCGGCGCGGCTGGGCCTGCCCGTCCGCGTCCTGGGCGGAGGCAGCAATGTGGTCCTCGCGCCCCGGTTCGAGGGCATCACTGCCCTCATGGCCTTGTCCGGCCGGCGCGTACTCGCCGACGAGGGCGACGCGGTGCTCATCGAGGCCGCGGCGGGGGAAACCTGGCACGACCTGGTCGCCTGGAGCGTCGAGCAGGGCTTTGGCGGCCTCGAAAACCTGGCGCTCATTCCCGGTACCGTGGGCGCGGCCCCGGTGCAGAATATCGGCGCCTATGGGGCGGAACTGGCCGACTTCTTCGACTCCCTGACCGCTTTCGACCGCCACACGGGCACGCAGCGCCAGTTCGACCGCGCCGCCTGCGCCTTCGCCTATCGCGACAGCGTCTTCAAGCACGAGGCCGACCGCTATATCGTGCTCTCGGTGCGCCTGCGCCTGTCGCGGGCCTGGATGCCGAACCTCAATTTCGTCGGTCTGGCCGACCTGGCCGATGCCGGCGGGGTGACGCCCCGCGCCGTGATGGACCGCGTCATCGCCCTGCGCATGAGCAAGCTGCCGGACTGGCGGGTCAATCCCAATGCCGGCTCGTTCTTCCAGAACCCCATCGTCGCGCCCGCCGAGGCGCAGCCGGTCCTGGCCGAATTCCCCACGGCGCCGCAATTCCCCCAGGCCGATGGCCGCCTGAAACTCTCCGCCGGCTGGCTGATCGAAAAAGCGGGCCTCAAGGGTTTTCGTATGGGGCCGGTCGGCATGTCGGAGCGCCACGCCCTGGTCGTGGTCAATCACGGCGGGGCGGAACAGGGCGACGTGGCGGCGCTGGCCGCACATGTGAAAGAGACTGTCCGCGCGCGGTTCGGCGTGCAATTGCACGAAGAGCCGGTGTTTTTGTAGCAACTTGCCCCTCGCACCGGCCCGGCACCTCCCCCTTGACGGGGGAGGATGGGAGGGGGTGCGGGAGCCCCGATGTTCGAGCGAGTGGACACCCCTCCCCAGCCCTCCCCGTCAAGGGGAGGGTGCCTATCGCGTTTGTGGAAGCTAGGGCACCAAACCCCTCAACTATACCGCAACCCCACCAATTGCCCGCTCGACCATTCCACCTGTCCGGCCAGGTCGAGTTCCAGCAGCAGGACCTGCATGGCGTGGGGGGCGATGCCGGTCTGGGCGATGAGTTCGTCCACCTCGACCGGCGTGGTGGACAGCGCTTCGAGCAGGCGCGCGCGGTCGCTTTCGGCGGGAGGCGGCTGGTCGAGCATGCCGCCGCCTTCCGGCCGCCATTCGGGATCGAACAGGGCCGTGCGCGCCGGATCGGCATTGCCGAGGCCTTCGATGATGTCGGCGGCATTGGTCACCAGCCGCGCGCCCTGCTGGATCAGCGCATTGCCGCCCTCGGCGCGCGGATCGAGGGGCGAGCCGGGCACGGCGAACACTTCGCGATTCTGCTCCAGGGCCAGCCGCGCGGTGATCAGCGAGCCGGAGCGCTTGGCGGCCTCGACCACCACCACGCCGAGCGAGAGACCGGAAACCAGCCGGTTACGCCTCGGGAAGTCGCGGGCGCGCGGCTCCCAGCCCAGCGGCATTTCGGTGATCAGCGCCCCGCCATTGTCGAGAATGTCGTGAGCGAGCGGAATGTTCTCCGCCGGATAGATGCGGTCGAAACCGCCGGCCAGCACGGCGATGGTGCCGGTTTCTAGCGCCGCGCGATGGGCGGCGCTGTCGATGCCGCGGGCCAGCCCGGAAACGACGACATAGCCGGCGGCGCCCAGGTCCCCGGCCAGGAGCCGCGTCATCTTCATTCCGGCGGTGGACGCGGTGCGGGCGCCGACAATGCCGACGCTGCGCTGCCAGTCCAGCCGCTCGCCGCCGGCCATTGTGACCAGGGGCGGCGCGCCGGAAATGTAGTTGAGGTGGCCGGGATAATCCGGCTCGCCCTGCGCCACCAGCCGCGCCCCGTAGCGCGCCAGGCCGGCGATCTCGTCTTCGGCGCGGGCCCGGCTGATGGCCTCCAGCGGGCGCCCTGCCCGCCGGCTCAGATCCGGCAGGGCCGCGATGGCAGCTTCGGCCGAGCCGAAGCGGTTGAGCAATTGGCGGAAGGTGACCGGGCCGATATTGTCGGTGCGGACCAGCCGCAGCCAGGCGATGCGTTGGGCGGGCGTGAGCGTCGTGTCCCCCCGCCCCGCCATGCTCAACCGGCCTTCTTGCCGTCGCCGATCTTCGGCTCGGTGCCCTTGAGCAGCCGGGCGATATTTTCGCGGTGCTGGAAGAAGAGCAGCAGGGCCAGGACCAGGACCACGATGGCCAGCCGCTCGCTGACCAGCACATAGGCGAAGATCGGCGCAGTGGCGGCGGCCGTCAAAGCGGCCAGCGAGGACATCTTGCGGGCCAGGGCGATCAGGAGCCAGACGGCGCAGAAGATCAGGCCCACGGGCCAATGCAGGGCCAGCAACGAGCCGATCATCACCGCCACGCCCTTGCCACCCTTGAAGCCGAGCCAGACGGGGAAACAATGGCCGAGAAAGGCGCCGAGCGCCGCGAGCCGCGCCGCATCCTCGCCCCAGAAATGGCGCGCGATGAGAATCGGCACCACCGCCTTGAGCGCATCGAGCACCAGAGTGGCCGCGGCGATGGGCCGGTTGCCGGTGCGCAGCACATTGGTCGCCCCGATATTGCCCGAACCGATCTGGCGGATATCGCCCAGGCCGGCGGCGCGCGTCAGGATGAGGCCGAAGGGAATGGAACCGAAGAGGTAGCCCAGCACGACGGCATAGATCAGCGGCAGGATATCGGCTGGCATGATGCGCCTCCCTTTTTGGCCAAGAGTTAGCCTTTCGGGCCGGCCTGTCACAAGGAAAAAGCGGAATCTCCCCATAAACCAGCCCGGCATTTGGCAAAGCCCGGTCGATCCCCTACATAGAGGTTAACTCCCCAAAGCCCGACACATGGCCAAAACACCAAAAGCAAAAAACACATCCGGCCCGAAACGCCCGCGCCAGCCCGCAGCCGACCGCCTGCCGACGCGCGAGCAATTGCTCGAGGCCCTTGCCCAGCAGGACGACATCAAGGGCAAGCGCGACCTGGCGAAGGTCTTCGGCATTCGCGGCGATCTGCGCCGGCCCTTCAAGGCCATGCTCAACGAGCTGGAAGGCGAAGGCATCATCACGCGCACCCGCAAGGCGCTGCGTCGCACTGCCGCCCTGCCCCATGTGACCGTGCTCGATATTCCCGGCGATGCCGATCCGGACGATCTGCACGCCTTTCCCGCGCAGTGGAACGAGGAAGAGGGCGAGCGGCCGCGCGTGCGCGTGCTGGTCGATTCCCGCTCCCGGGTCGTGCCGGCGCCGGGCGATCGCATCCTGGCCCGCATCGATGCCGGCGAGGACGTCGTGCCCGATTACAGCGCCAGGCCGATGAAGGTGCTGGACAAGCCGCGCCGCGCCCATATCGGCATCGTCCGCATGGACGACGATGGCGCGCGCCTCATTCCGGTGGATCGCAAGCAGAAGGAAATGCGCATTCCCCTGGGCGATCTCGGCCAGGCGGCTGACGGCGACCTGGTGGAGGTGGAGGTCAAGCTTTCCGGCCGGCTGATGATTCCGCGCGCCCGGGTCACCGCCGTCATCGGCAATCCCGCTTCCGAAGGCGCGGTATCGATGATCGCCATCCACAATCTGGAAATTCCCTACAAATTTCCCACCAGCGTGATCCGCGAGGCGGAGGCGGCGAAGGAAGCGACGCTCAAGGGCCGCGAGGATTGGCGCGACCTGCCGCTGGTCACCATCGACCCTGCCGACGCCAAGGACCATGACGACGCGGTGCATGCCGCGGCGGACGAGGACGCGAGCAATCCGGGCGGCTTCGTGGTCACCGTCGCCATTGCCGATGTGGCCGCCTATGTGCAGCCCGGCACGGCGCTGGACCGGGAAGCGTATCTCCGAGGCAATTCGGTCTATTTCCCCGATCGCGTCGTGCCCATGCTGCCCGAGCGCATTTCAAACGAGCTGTGCTCGCTCAAAGAAGGCGAGCCCCGCGCCGCCCTGGCGGTGCGCATGGTACTGGGCGCCGATGGCCGCAAGAAAAGCCATTCCTTCCACCGCATCCTGATGCGCTCAGCCGCCAAGCTCTCCTACCAACAGGCGCAGGCCGCCATAGACGGCAATCCCGACGACCAGACCGGCCCACTGCTGGAGCCGACCCTCAAACCGCTCTGGGCCGCCTATGCCGCCATGGGCAAGGCGCGCGACCAGCGCGGCCCGCTCGATCTCGACCTGCCGGAACGCAAGATCCTGCTCGACGACAAGGGCATGGTGCGCGACATCCACGTGCCCGAACGGCTCGATGCCCATCGGCTGATCGAGGAAATGATGATCGCCGCCAATGTCGCAGCGGCCGAGACGCTGGAACAGAAGCGCAGCGAACTGCTCTATCGCGTCCACGACGAGCCCTCGCCGGAAAAGCTCCAGGCCCTGCGCGATTTCCTCGGCTCGCTCGACATTGCGGTGAAAAAATCCGACTCTGTCCGCGCCTCCGATTTCAACGGCATTCTCGGCCAGGCCCGCAAGGCCGGCAATATCGAGCAGGTCAGCGAAATGGTGCTGCGCAGCCAGGCGCAGGCCGAATATGCCGCCGAGAATTACGGCCATTTCGGCCTCAATCTCGACCGCTACGCCCATTTCACCTCTCCCATCCGCCGCTATGCCGATCTCATCGTGCATCGGGCGCTGATCCGCGCTCTCGATCTCGGTAGCGATGGCCTCACCGAGCAGGAGGCGCAGAAACTCGCAGGCATCGCCCAGCATATTTCGGCCACCGAGCGCCGCGCCATGCTGGCCGAGCGCGAGACATCCGACCGGCTGCTGGCCCAATACCTGGCCGAGCGGATCGGCGCGAAATTCGACGGCCGCGTTTCCGGGGTCACCCGCTCGGGCCTCTTCATTCGCCTCAGCGAGACCGGCGCCGACGGCTTCATTCCCGCCTCCACGCTGGGCCAGGACTATTACCGCTATGTCGAGGAACGGCAGGCCATGATCGGCGAACGAACCGGGGAAACCTTCACCCTGGGCGATCGCGTCAGCGTGCGCCTGCTCGAAGCCGCTCCGGTAGCTGGCGCGTTGCGCTTCGAACTCCTGTCCGAAGGCAGGCGCGGCAATCCGCCATCTGGCAGGCGGCCGCGAAAGGGCCCATCTAAAAGCTACGGCCCCAAGGGCCGCAGAAAGAGGTAAGGCATGACCGAACAGGCCAGGACTCTAGACGAGCGCAGCGTCGGCCGGGCCATGTGGCGCGGCACCCTCTGCCGTTGCCCGCATTGCGGCCAGGGCAAGATGTTCCGCGCCTATCTCAAGGTGGCGGATGCGTGCAATGTGTGCGGCGAAGAGCTGAACCATCACCGCGCCGACGATTTCCCGCCCTATATCGCCATCACCATCGTGGGCCACATCATCATCTTCCTGATGCTGCACATGGACATGGCCTACAGGGTCGAACCGATCACCTATATCTGGACCATGGTGCCGCTGGCCATCGTCATGCCGCTGGCCATCCTGCCCTCGATCAAGGGATCGATCGTCGGCCTGCAATGGGCCAACCGCATGTATGGCTTCGGACCGTCGCGCAGCGCGGATTGATCCGGTGGATCAATCCGAGGTCCGAAGGCCACGAGAGCTATGCCCGAGTGGCAGGGGGCCATCGCGCAGCGCGGATTGATCCGAGGTACAGAGCATTTCACCCAGTGAGTGAAAGACATGTCACTCGCCTTTATCGTCATTGCCGGGCTTGTCCCGGCAATCCATCTTGCCGGAGCATGGACCACCGGGACAAGCCCGGTGGTGACGATGGTGGGTAGCCGTTCACTGCTAGAGTGAAATGGTCTGGAGCAGCAGGACAAAGACGCGACACCCCGGCCCACGCCGGCCCGCACCTCCCCCTTGACGGGGGAGGATGGGAGGGGGTGCGGGAGCCCCGATTTCCGAGCGTGGGAGCACCCCTCCCCGGCCCTCCCCGTCAAGAGGAGTGTGTCCACAGCGCGTGGGACTACATCGTCACCCGAAACGGCTTCCCTCTTTCGCCTTCACCAATTCCCGTGGCCGGAACCGCAGCGCCGACCATTCGGCGTCCAGCGCCACCTGGCGCACCGGGCGCCAGCCGGCCTGTTCCAGCGGCTCCCAGCCGCGGTCGCGATTGAGGCCGGCCGCCTTGGCCGCCGGCCCCTTGCGATAGGCCACCCAGAGCAGCCCGTCGGGCGGCATCTCGGCCAGGATGCGCGGCGCCAGGGTCACGATTTCGGCCGGTGAGTCGAAAAAGGCGAGCACGCCGTCATAGGCGTCCTTTTCGTGCACCGGCTCCACCTCCGCCCCCGCGGTCACTTCCTCGGCAATGGCCTGGGGCACGTTGATGAACCAGATCCTGCTGCCGGCCTTGATCTGGAGTTTGTGCAGCAATTCGGTTGGCGCGCTCATCGGGGGCTCCATGGCGATGCTATCGACTTGACAACGGGCCGCAAATCCGTAGGTTGCGCCCAAATTCCGGCGCTGCCCCGCTTGCAGCGCCTTTCGCTTTGTGAAGGACACTATCATGGCCAAGGCCGCCACCATCAAGATCAAGCTCGTCTCGACGGCCGATACCGGCTTTTTCTACGTGACGAAGAAGAATGCCCGCACCCAGACCGAAAAGCTGGCCTTCAAGAAGTACGACCCGGTCGTGCGCAAGCATGTCGAATTCAAGGAAGCCAAGATCAAGTAATTGATCCTTCCCGGATAGAATGAACAAAACCCCGCAAGCGATTGCGGGGTTTTGTTTTTGGCTGTTCTCCGTCCGCCGAGTACCAACAATGACCGTCATTGCCCGGCTTGTCCCGCCGGCTGTGTCCTAAACTCCACTCACCCCCCCCCGCTCGTCACCCTCCGACCCGAGGGCTCTTCTCCTATCGGCGCAAACGCAAGCAAAACACCCTCGGGTCAAGCCCGAGGGTGACGATCAGTATTGGGGTGACGCTCCGTATGGAGGCGAAAGCGTAAATTGACGCTTGACATGGGGGCGAAGAGAAGGGGCTAGCCTGGGCGGCTGCGGCCTGGGCTCCACTGCTCCTTAACCCACCGCTCGTCACCCTCGGGCTTGACCCGAGGGCTCTTCTCTTACCAACGCAAGCGCAAGCAAAACGCCCTCGGGTCAGGCCCGAGGGTGGCTCAATGATGGGACGAAGCGTAAATCGACGCTCAGTGCCGGGGCCAGGAATGAAGAGTGGCTGGTCCGGAGCGGCATGTCGAAGAGGCCACTCTGTCCGCATCCGGACCAGCCGCCCTACGGGAACTCAGGAGTTGCGGCGGACCTGAGACATGGCCGTAGGGTACCGGAGACCTATTGGGAAAAATCCCAAGGCCGGTGAAAGGGAACCTACGCTGCCTCGGCCAAAAGTCCAAGCAATTCCGGCCGCCATGCCGCGACAACTCTTTGTTAATTATAACGGATAACCCTAACGGGCCGATCGGGCCGCTTACGCCGCGTCGAAAATGACGCGATTGCGTCCCTGGCGCTTGGCCCGGTACAGGGCCACGTCGGCGCGCTTGACCATGCTTTCGGGCGTATCGGCCTGGCCTTCGTTGAGCGAAACCCCCACCGATACCGTCACCACCAGCGGCCGGGGCGTGCCCACCTCGAAGCCCTTGTCGGCAATGGATTGGCGCACCCGCTCGGCGACGATGTCGGCCTGGCCGATATCGGTATCGGGCATCAGCACCACGAATTCCTCGCCGCCGAAGCGGCAGGCCAGGTCGACGCCGCGGATATTGCGCTTCAGCCGCGCGGAAAATTCGCGCAGCACCGCGTCGCCGATATCGTGGCCATAGGTGTCGTTGACAGCCTTGAAGTGATCGATATCGAGGATCATCAGCGCCAGGTCCCGCCCCTGCTCCTGCGCCTTGCCCAGCATGAGATGGAGATGCCGTTCGAAATAGCGGCGGTTATAGAGCCCGGTCAGTGCGTCGGTAACGGCCATGGCCATGGTATTGTTGACGCTCTGGCGCAATTCCAGCGCATAGCGGTGGCGGCGGATCTGCGTGCGCACCCGCGCCATCAATTCGTTGCGCTCCAGCGGGCGATGGATGAAATCGTTGATGCCCAGGTCCAGCGCCCGCACCACGCGCGGCTTGTCGGCCGGATCGGCCATCAGGATGATGGGCAGGTTGCGCGTGTGCTCAACGGTGCGGATTTGCGAGCAGACCCGCAGCGGATCGAAATCGCCCAGGCTCATGCTCACCAGGGCCAGGTCATAGCTGGCCCCGCTGACCTGGAACACGGCATCGGCCGGCTCGAGCAGGATATCGACCTGGTGTTCGGGCGTGAGGTAGGATTTGACGCGTTCGGCATGGCGCGCGTCGCTGTCCACGATCAGGATCGAGCCGCCGCTGGCCGAGATCGCATCCATGGCGTGCAGGGCGTCCTCGATGGCGATCTGCTGGCCGGTCATGGCGCGGGCGCGCAACTCGTCGGTCAGCGATTTCAGCCGCACCAGGCTCTTCACCCGCGCCATGAGCTGGGTATCGTCCACCGGCTTGGTGAGGAAATCGTCGGCGCCGGCCTCGAGCCCCTGCACCCGGTCGGAGGGCTGGTCCAGCGCGGTGATCATCAGCACCGGGATATGATGCGTCTTCGGGCTAGCCTTGAGCCGGCGGCAGACTTCGAAACCATCCATGTCGGGCATCATCACGTCGAGCAGGACGATGTCGATTTCCTGCTCCTGGCAGATGGCCAGCGCCTCCGGGCCCGAGCCGGCGCTCAGCACCTCGTAATATTCGGCAGTCAGGCGCGCCTCGAGCAGACGAACATTGGTTGGAATGTCATCGACGATCAGAACGCGCGCAGTCACACCACCACCCCGGAGAAACGGACCGGCCCGCCGGCACGTCCATGCCGGCGTCGAACCCGCCCGAAATACCGGCGCAGGACGCGCCGGATGATTATTCAGGCCGGCCCAATGTAATGGGCAATGGTTTCCAGAAAGTGAGACACCGAGATCGGTTTGGAGATATAACCCTCGCAGCCGCCCTGCAGGATGCGCTCCTCGTCGCCCTTCATGGCGAAGGCCGTGACCGCGACCACGGGGATATGGGCAAGCTGCTCGTCATCCTTGAGCCACTTGGTCACCACCAGGCCCGAAACCTCGGGCAGCTGGATATCCATCAGGATCAGGTCCGGCATATGGGCGCGCGCCAGGTCCAGCGCCTCCATGCCGTTGCGGGTCTGGATGACGTTGTAGCCGCGCGATTCCAGCAGATCGTTGAAGAGCTTCATGTTGAGCTCGTTGTCTTCCACGATCATCACAGTCTTGGGCATAATTCCCTCGCTTGGCGCTGGCCTGCATCACCGGCACTCGTCGGCTCGTCTTCATCCCGGCGTCGGGTATTCGACATCGTGAAATTCTTCGCTTCCGGCCCGACTTGGGCTAGCATCGAAACCGTTACAAAACACCAAATGAGGCCTGCCTTGCCCGTTTCCGACCGCGCCGCGCCGGACGTTTCCGCCCTTGCCGATGCCTGCCTGGGCTATCTCGCGGAAAATCCCGAGGAGCTCCTGGCCTTCATGCAGCATGCAGGCCTCGAGCCCCAGGCCCTGCGCGCATCGGTCGGCTCGCAGCGTCTGCAGCACGGCCTCATCGACTACTTTGCCGCAAATGAAGCGATTCTGCTCGCCCTCTGCGCCAATGGCGGGTTTTCACCGGAATCCTTCATGCGCGTCTGGCACAGGCTCAACCGGGTGGAGTGAGATGAACGCGGACTGGCTCTGCCGGGATTGCCTGACCTCCGGGACCAGCGCGGCCGTGCCGAACCGCTGTCCGGGCTGCGGCTCGCCGCGCCTCCGGAGCCATGACGAGCTCTTTGCCCTCTCCATCGCCCATGTCGATTGCGACGCCTTCTATGCCTCGGTGGAAAAGCGCGACGATCCCAGCCTGCGCGACAAGCCGCTGATCATCGGCGGGGGCGTGCGCGGCGTCGTCTCCACCTGCTGCTACATCGCCCGCCAATCGGGCGTCCGCTCGGCCATGCCCATGTTCAAGGCGCGCGAGCTCTGCCCCGATGCGGTGATCATCAAGCCGGACATGGCCAAATATGTCGAGGTCAGCCGCCAGATCCGCCGCCACATGGATGCGCTGACCCCGCTGGTCGAGCCCATTTCCATCGACGAGGCCTTTCTCGATCTCACCGGCACCGAACGCGTGCACAGGGCGCCCCCTGCCCTCGCCCTGGCCCGCTTTGCCCGCAATATCGAGCAGGAGATTGGCGTCAGCATTTCGGTGGGACTCAGCCACAACAAGTTCCTGGCCAAGGTCGCTTCCGACCTCGACAAGCCGCGCGGCTTCGCGGTGATCGGCCGGGCCGAGACGCTTGCCTTTCTGGAGCCTAAACCGATCAGCCTGATCTTCGGGGTCGGCAAGGTGTTTTACGAGACGCTGAAAAAGGACGGCTATCACACGATCGGCCAGCTCCAGCAGGAGGACCCGGCGCGGCTGATGCGGCTCTATGGCGAATCGGGGGCGCGCCTGGCCCGGCTGTCCCAGGGCCTGGACAGCCGCCGCGTCTCGATCGACGGCGAGATGAAGACCATTTCGTCCGAAACCACCTTCAACCACGACCTGGCGGGGCTCGACGACCTTTCCACCCAATTGCTCAAGTGCTGCGAGCGGCTGTCCGAGCGGCTCAAGGCCAAGAACGTGGTGGGCGACACGGTGACGCTCAAGCTCAAGAGCGCCGGATTTAAGTTGCGCACGCGCGCCCGACACCTGATGATGCCGACACAGCTTGCCAATGTGCTCTACGAAACGGGCCTCAGCCTGTTGCAGCGCGAAGCGGACGGCACGGCGTTCCGCCTGATCGGCATCGGCGTTTCGGGCATCGAAGCAGCCGACGGCACCGATCCGGTGGATTTGCTGGAGCCGCTCGTGGCACGCCGCGCGGCGGCGGAGCGGGCCATGGACCGCGTCCGCACCCGCTTCGGCCGCGCCGCCCTGGTGCGCGGCAAGCTCTATACCGCCCGGCCCGACCCCGATTCGGCGCCGGTTTCCGAAGAAGAAGCAGAAGACCTCGAAGGCAAGACCAGATGAACGATCCGATCGAAAAGCTCCGCGAATATGGCTATGAACTGCCCGCGCCCAAGGCGCCGGTGGCCAGCTATGTGCCCGTCACCCGTTCGGGCAATCTCGTCTATGTCTCGGGGCAGATTTCCAGCAACGAGGCCGGCGTGGTCCAGGGGCGCCTGGGGGACAACATGAACGTCGTCCAGGGTGGCAATGCCGCCGAGCTCTGCGCCGTCAACATCATGGCCCAGATCGTGCACATGGCCGGCATTCCCCTGCACGAGATCAAGCAGGTGCTCAAGCTCACCGTGCTCGTCGCCTCGACGCCCGATTTCAACGAGCAGCACCTGGTGGCCAATGGCGCCTCCAACCTCTTCGTCGGCGTGCTCGGCGACAAGGGCAAGCATGCCCGCGCCGCCTTCGGCGTGGCCGCCCTGCCCCTTGGCGCCGCCGTCGAGATCGACGCCGTCATCGAGGTTTGAGGCCGGCTTGATATGGCGGCCCCGCGCCCCCATATCGACCGCACCCCTCTCAAGGCTCCTTCCGTGCCCGCATCCGGCTATAGCGCGACCATCCATCCCAGCACCGCCTCCATTCCGGAAGCGGTCTGGAACGAGCTCGTGCCGGGCACGGAGGGGCAGCCCGACAATCCCTTCCTCGATCATCGCTTCTTCCGCGCCCTCGAGGAATCCGGCTGCGCCACCGGCGCGACCGGCTGGCAGGCCCAGCATATCCTTCTCGCCGACGCGGACGAAAAGCCGATCGGCCTCATGCCGTTATTTCTCAAATCCCATTCCATGGGCGAATATGTCTTCGACCATGGCTGGGCCAATGCGCTGGAACGGGCCGGCGGCCATTATTACCCCAAGCTGCAGGGTTCGGTGCCCTTCACGCCCGCCACGGCCCCCAAGCTGCTCGTGCCCTCGGGCAGTCTCGAAGCCCAGGCCGCCCTCCTGCAAACGGCCCAGCAATTGGCGGCGCGGCATGATGCCTCCTCGGTTCACCTCACCTTCGTGCCGGAAGCCGAGGCGGAGCTGGCCGGCTCGCTCGACTGGCTGCGCCGCATGGACACCCAATTCCACTGGCACAATCAGAATTATGCCGGTTTCGAGGATTTCCTCGACAATCTCTCCTCCCGAAAACGCAAGACCATCCGCCGCGAGCGCCGCGATGCCCTGGCCGACGGCATCAAGATCCGCTGGCTCTCGGGCCGCGACATCACCGAGGCCCATTGGGACGCCTTCTTCGATTTCTATGAGGATACCGGCGCGCGCAAATGGGGCCGCCCCTATCTCAACCGCGCCTTCTTCTCGCTCCTGGGCCAGTACATGGCGCAAAGCGTGGTGCTGATGCTGGCCTATGACGGGGACACGCCGATTGCCGGCGCCATCAATTTCCGCGGCAAGGACCGGCTCTATGGCCGCAATTGGGGCGCCATCCGCGACGTGCCGTTCCTGCATTTCGAGGTCTGCTATTACCAGGCCATCGACTATGCCATCGCCCACAAGCTCGACGTGGTCGAGGCCGGCGCCCAGGGCGAGCACAAGCTGGCGCGCGGCTATGCCCCCGTCACCACCCATTCGGTGCATTGGATCGCCCATCCGGGCCTCCGCCACGCCGTCGCCGATTATCTGGAAAACGAGCGCCCCGCCGTGGCGCGCGAGCAGGAACTGCTCGAAAATTTCACGCCTTTCCGCAAAGGCGAGCGGCAGGACCGATAGCGCCCGGCATGCCTCCTCTCCCACCGGATGGTCACCCTCGATCCCTCAGTCGTCACCCTCGGGCTTGACCCGAGGGCCCTTCACTTGCGATGCCTAGCGACGACGCGCAGCCCCTCGGGTCAGGCCCCGGGAATGCGCCCTGCCGTCAATTGCGCGCATCAGTCACGAGGCCCTCATGTCCTACGATCCCACCAATATCTTCGCCAAGATCCTCAAGGGCGAGCTGCCCTGCCACAAGGTTCACGAGGACGACGATGCGCTGGTGATGATGGACATTTTCCCGCAATCGAAGGGCCATACGCTCATCGTGCCCAAGGCGCCCTCCCGTAACCTTCTCGATGCCGATCCGGCGGCGATCTCGGCCGTCATGCCGCTGGTGCAGCGGGTCGCCCGCGCCGTCAAGGCAGCCACCAATGCCGATGGCATCCGCCTCGCCCAGTTCAACGAGGCGCCGGCCGGGCAAACCGTCTTCCACCTGCATTTCCACGTCATCCCCGTCTACGAGGGCGTGCCCCTCGGCGCCCATGCCGGCGGCAAGGCCGACGATGCCGAACTGGCCGCCCTCGCCCAAGACATCGCCGCGCGGCTCTAGCCGGTCCATGGCCCCGCGCATGGTTGGCGCCCTTTCCGAAAGACCCCTTCCGTCATGACCCCTGCCCGCCATCTGGTTCTCGGCATGGTTCTCACCGGCGCCGCCGGTTTCGTCGATGCCATCGGCTTCATCGAGCTGGGCGGGTTCTTCACCTCCTTCATGAGCGGCAATACCACCCAGGGCGGCGCCGCCCTGGTCGATGGCGCCTGGCCGGTGGTCGGGCTCACCCTGTCGCTGGTGGTGCTGTTCTTCATCGGCAGCGTGCTGGGCAATCTGCTCGCCTTTTCCAACCTGCGCTGGGGGCCGGCCACCGTCAGCGGCGGCGTCACCCTGGGCGTGGCGGGAGCGCTGGCGCTGGTGCTCATGGGCCATCCGCCGGGCCAGTCCATGCTGGTCCTCGCCGCCGCGGCCGGCGCACAGAACGCCATCCTGCCCATGCGCGGCGCCGTCCGCCTCGGCGCCACCTTCGTCACCGGCACGCTCTATGTCGCCGGCCAGGACCTCGCCCTGGCCCTCAAGGGCAAGGTGCCGCCCTGGCGCTGGGCACAACACCTGGCCATCTGGCTGGGCCTCCTGGCCGGCGCGATCATCGGCGCCTGGCTCTATAGCCTGGTGGGCATTTACGCGCTGGTGCTGCCAATATTCGTCTATGCCGCGTTCACGACGGGACATGTCTGGGCCGCGCGGCGGGGATGAAGACAGAACCCTCGGGCTTGACCCGAGGGCTCTTCGTTGCATTGCCACGCAAAACAAAAGGCCGGGATCGCTCCCGGCCTTTTTCGAATCTTCCGATCCTCAGTTCTTCTCCGCCGTTGCCTTGGGCTTTTTCGGCTTGGGCAGGGCCTTGGGCTTGGCGGGGCGCGGGGGCACCGCGACCAGTTCGAGCCGGGCGTCCGGGCCCTCGCCGACCACGGCGACGGTGACATTGCCGCCATTGACCAGTTCGCCGAACAGCACCTGGTCGGCCAGCGGCTTCTTGACGTGCTCCTGGATCACGCGGCCCAGCGGGCGGGCGCCCATGCGTTCGTCATAGCCGTGCTCGGCCAGCCAATCGGCCGCTTCCGGGGTGAGGTTGATCGTGACGCCGCGTTCGGCCAATTGGCCTTCGAGTTGCAGCACGAACTTCTCGACCACCCGGCGCACCACTTCGCGCGGCAGCGGCGCGAAGGAGATGATGGCGTCGAGCCGATTGCGGAATTCGGGGCTGAAGGTGCGGTTGATCGCCTCTTCGTCGTCCCCCTGCTCGCGCTTGCGGCCGAAGCCGATGGGCGCGCGGGCCAGTTCGGCAGCGCCGACATTGGAGGTCATGATCAGGATGACATTGCGGAAATCCACCGCCTTGCCGTTGTGATCGGTCAGCTTGCCGTGGTCCATCACCTGCAACAGGATGTTGTAGAGGTCCGGATGGGCCTTTTCGATCTCGTCCAGCAGCACCACGCAATGAGGATGCTGGTCGACGCCGTCGGTCAAAAGGCCGCCCTGGTCGAAGCCGACATAGCCCGGAGGCGCGCCGATCAGACGGCTGATCGTATGGCGTTCCATATATTCGGACATATCGAAGCGCAGCAGCTCGACGCCGAGCGTATCGGCGAGCTGTTTGGCCACCTCGGTCTTGCCCACGCCGGTCGGGCCGGTGAAGAGGTAAGAGCCGATCGGCTTTTCCGGTTCGCGCAGCCCGGCCCGGGCCAGCTTGATGGCCGAGGACAGGGCGGTGATCGCCTGGTCCTGCCCGAACACCACGGTGCGCAGGCTCTGTTCCAGGCCCGAAAGCAGTTCGGCATCCGATTTCGACACCGATTTCGGCGGGATGCGGGCGATCGAGGCGATGGTGGTCTCGATATCCTCCACGTCGATCAGCTTCTTGCGCTGATCTTCGGGCAGCAGCATCTGGCTGGCGCCGGTCTCGTCGATCACGTCGATGGCCTTGTCGGGCAGCTTGCGATCGGTGATGTAGCGCGCGCTCAGCTCCACGGCGGCCTTGAGGGCATCGTCCGTGTACTTGATCTTGTGGAAGTCCTCGAAATAGGGCCGCAGGCCCTTCACGATCTCGATGGCGTCCGGAACGCTGGGCTCGTTGACGTCGATCTTCTGGAAGCGGCGGACCAGGGCCCGGTCCTTCTCGAAGAATTGCCGGTATTCCTTATAGGTGGTCGAGCCGATGCAGCGGATCGCCCCGCTGGCCAGGGCGGGCTTCAGCAGGTTCGAAGCATCGAGCGCGCCGCCCGAGGTGGCGCCGGCGCCGATCATGGTGTGGATCTCGTCGATGAACAGCACCGCATTGGGCTGCTTTTCGAGTTCCTTCATCACCGCCTTGAGCCGTTCCTCGAAATCTCCGCGATAGCGCGTTCCGGCCAGGAGCGAGCCCATGTCGAGCGCATAGATCACCGCTTCCTTGAGCACTTCGGGCACCTCGCCCTCGACGATCTTGCGGGCCAGGCCCTCGGCGATGGCGGTCTTGCCGACGCCGGCATCGCCGACATAGAGCGGGTTGTTCTTGCTGCGGCGGCACAGCACCTGGATGGTGCGGCGCAGTTCGGGATCGCGGCCGATCAGCGGATCGACCTTGCCGGCCTTGGCCTTCTCGTTGAGGTTGACGCAGAAGTCGGCCAGGGCCGAGCTCTTCTTGCCTTCCCCGGCCTCGCCGGCCGCCTCTCCGTCCTCGGCGCCGCGCACCTTGCGCTCCTCGCTGGGGCCGGACTTGGTGATGCCGTGGGAGATGAAATTGACCGCGTCCAGCCGGCTCATGTCCTGCTGTTCGAGGAAATAGGCGGCATGGCTCTCGCGCTCGGCGAAGATGGCGACGAGCACATTGGCCCCCGTCACCTCTTCCCGGCCGGAGGATTGCACATGGATGACGGCGCGCTGGATCACGCGCTGGAAGGCGGCCGTGGGCCGCGCATCCTGGCCGTTCTGGACGATCAGGCTGTCCAGTTCTTCATTGATGAAATCTTCGAGGTCGCTCTTGAGCGCATCGATATCGACGTCGCAGCCGGTGAGCACGGCGATCGTCTCGCGGTCGTCGGTCAGCGCCAGCAGAAGGTGCTCGAGCGTGGCGAACTCATGGTTGCGCTCACGGGCCAGGTTCATTGCCTGGTGCAGGGCCTTTTCGAGTCCGCGCGAAAATGAGGGCATATGATGTTCCTACTGTTTTTCCATCACGCATTGCAGCGGATGCTGGT
>Ga0065721_10049240_pt1 | contig 40675 bp, 39 predicted proteins | sample Mesricmetagenome_FD_59108 | JGI IMG/M metagenome (GOLD analysis project Ga0065721, IMG submission 59108) | Mesophilic microbial community from rice straw/compost enrichment Sample: eDNA_1 v2 (version 2) | ecosystem: Engineered > Solid waste > Grass > Composting > Bioreactor | place: USA: Davis... | reverse complement strand
CCGCCGATTCGGCGGGCCCCTGCGGGGTCACCCGATCGACCAGCAGGCGACCCTGCTCCTCGCGCAGCGTGACACCCAGCCAGGGGCGCGGCGGTTCCTGCCGGCGGCCATAGGCGAGCAAATCGGCGAGTATCGGCTTCAGCGCGGAGACGGGTACGAACATGTTTCCGGGGACGCCACCACGGTCCGGAAGAGCGTCGCGGACGATCAGCGATCCAACGCCGACCAGCTGCCCCTTCCGGTCGATGAGAGCGGCGCCGTTGAAGGCGCCCACCGGCGGGGCGGTGAAGAGCGCCTCGTCCAGCAGGTATTCCCAATAGCCGGCGAACTCCCGCTTGCCGACGATTCGCACCGGCTGCACAGGCGGGGTTCCGTGGCGGCTCAGCACCAGCGCGGCGTCGCCCACCGTCAGCGCGTCGGAGTCGCCGAGTCGCACCGGCGTTGCCTCGAATCCCAGACCGGCGCGGACGAGCCCGAACCCGCTCGCCTGGTCGTAGGCGACCAATTCGGCCGGATAGCCCCGCCCGTCACCTGCGGTGACCTGGATCTGCGACGCTTCCAGGACGGTGTAGCCGATGGTGATGATCAGGCCGGACCCGTCGATGACGACGCCGGTGCCCTCGCGTTCGGAGCCCAGCGTGCGGGCGCTCTGCGCGTCGGATTGGATGGTGGCGTTGATCCGGACGACGGCGCGGGCCAGGGCTTCCGCGTTGATGTCGTCGGCCCGCGATGCCTCGGCGTTGGCCAGGAGGGCGATCAAACCGGCCAGGACGGCCATGAATGCGGCTGGTGGCACGGCTGCCAACCCGGGGATGCGGCGCCAGCGACCCGTCATGCTTCCCTCCCTCGCCGGATCCGAGTCGGGCCTGGAGGGGCCGCATCACACGATCCTCAACAGAGAAATGAGAGCGGCGGCTTTGCCATCAAGGGGTGCGTCGAGCGCGCGCCGTGATGAAACCACCCGCGTCCGGGCGGTGTTACCCGGCACAGTGACAACGCGGAGTGAACCACGATGACGATCGACAGCGAACGCGCGCTTGAGCAGGCCGTTTCGGAATTCCAGCGCCTCGCCGATGCGCCCGCCGGATCGCCCGGCGAACGGCGGCGGCGCGAGTTGGATGCGGAGATCAAAGCCTACTACGTCCAGAATGCCGACGAACTGCGGAAGGCCAAGCCGCGCCACGAATAGGAACGCGAGCAGGGGAGCGCGACTCGGCACTGCGCGCATTTCTCCATCGACGCGGACGGGCGGGTGGCCGACACTGGCGCCGCCGTCCGCCGGCCCATCATCGCCGGCGCCGTTCGAAGGAGAGCGTCCCCACGATGAAGCGAATCGACAGCTGCTACACCTGCCTGTTCTGGGAAGGGCAGGGCATCCGCCAACGGGGACCGAAGGGCCTGTGCCGCCGATTCCCGCCGGTGGTGACCCCGCGCGACCCGGAAGGTCGATTCCCGATCACGCTGTCCACTGACTGGTGCGGCGAATGGAAGCGGGACATCGGCGAACCGGCCGGCGAACCCGACGACCGCATCATCTATGACGACCTTGGTACTTGATCGGGGCACCGGATCGCCCCGCACGGCGGAGCCCGCGGCAGCGTCTTTCAACACGGCGGTGGTTCAACGCGGCAGCGGTGCCATCAGCATCGTCCGCCGGCTTTCCGGGGGCAGGAACTCGTTGGAAACCTGCGTGCGGTGCCAGTCGACGCCCAAGATGGCGAGGGCACAGACCGCCGCGACCACGATCACCGCCGCGGCACCGACCCACCCCCAATCCCCATCCGGCCCCTTGGGCTGACTGGGCTCGTCCTGAAGTGTCACGGGTCCCCTCCACCGCTGACCACACCCAGGTCCCGAGGTTAATGAACCTCTGATCCCATGTGGGCATAGCGTTGGTGGAGCGGCATCGGGCGACCGGGCAGGGGGACCTGCTCATTCAGTCATGCCCGAATGGGACAAAGAGGCAAAGAAAAAGGCCAAGCTCCCGAAGGAACTTGGCCTTTCGAATTGGCTCCCGGTGCTGGACTCGAACCAGCGACACGCGGATTAACAGTCCGCTGCTCTACCGACTGAGCTAACCGGGATCAGTCGCGCCGTTGTCCGGCGTGGGCGGGTTTATAGCGAACACTCCGACGCTTGCCAAGCCTTTTGATAACAAAAAAGTTTGATGAAGGTTCACTTGCCCGACGCTGTGCGCGGACGTGCGAAAACACGCCGCTGCGTGGGGCAGGGGCGTGGCCGTAGACCAGGCTGCTTGCGAATTTCCTAAAAGAAAAAGAAGGATGGAGGCACGGGCGGGAATCGAACCCACGTACACGGATTTGCAGTCCGCTGCATCACCACTCTGCCACCGCGCCATCCTTGGATCAGCACCCCGAACCGGGGCACCGCAGCGTGGGAGCGGACGTATACTGCGCTTCGACGGGCCGGTCAAGCGTATTGCTGCGAAACAGCTTACACCCCGTGTGACGTTGTGTTCATGGCACTTTGAAGATATATACGCGACAAGGCAGCTAGGCCGTAAGACACCGGTTTGGCGCCGCGTCCGTCCACCCTTTCGATAAGCGACCGCCATGTCCGAATACGCCGCCGCCCGTCTCAACATGGTCGAAGGGCAGATCCGCCCCAACAAGGTCACCGACCATCGCCTGGTCGAAGCCATGCTCGACATCCCGCGTGAAGTGTTCGTGCCGAAGGCGGCGCGGGGCATCGCCTATGTGGATAAGGACATCGCGATCGGAAACGGGCGCTCTTTGATGGAGCCGATGGTCTTCGCCCGCATGCTCCAGGAAGTGGGCGTGGACGAGACCGACGTGGTGCTCGATATCGGCTGCGGCACGGGCTACTCCACCGCCGTGCTGGCCCGGCTCGCCGCGACGGTCGTCGGTGTCGAATCCGACGCCGAACTGGCCCAGCGCGCGACGGAAGCCCTGGCCCAGATCGGCGTCGTCAACGCGACCGTGGTCACCGGCCCGCTGCCCGAAGGCAACCCGGCCCAGGCCCCCTATGATGTCATCGTCATCGAAGGCCTCGTCGCCGAGGTGCCGGCCGGCATCACCAGCCAGCTGGCCGAAGGCGGCCGCCTCATTGCCGCGGTCATGGGCGACCGCGGCGTCGGTGAGGTGAAACTGTACCAGCGCCTGGGCGGCGTGGTGTCGAGCCGTGTGCTGTTCGAGGCGCAGCCGCGCCTGCTGCCCGGGTTCGAACCGAAGCCGAAGTTCGTTTTCTAAGCCGTTCACCTCGCTTTCAAACGGCCGCGATCCCGCGGCGCCCAGCGGAGAACCAAGGCATGCCGGCGCCATTCCAGATGGAAGTCGAAGACCTGGACCGGATCCGTAAGGCCGGAGAGGACCCGCTCGTGCTCGACGTGCGGGAACCTCAGGAGGTTGCGATCTGCGCGATCCCGGACAGCCTCCACATCCCGATGGGAACGCTGCCCGGCCGCGTGGGGGAGCTGCCGAAGGACCGCGACATCGTGGTCGTGTGCCATCACGGCGGCCGGAGCGCGCAGGTGACCATGTGGTTGCGTTCCCAGGGGTTCGACCGCGCGACGAATTTGAACGGCGGCGTGGATTCCTGGGCGCGCCGAATTGACCCGAACATGAAGGTCTACTGAACATGACTGTGCGAAGCCGTTTCGCGCGCCATTTGCTGGCGACCACCCTGACCATGGGGGTCGCGTTCGTCGGTGCCATCGAAGCCGCGTCCGCGCAGACGCTGCAGGATGCACTCGCCCAGGCATACGCTAATAACCCGGCCCTCGGCGCCCAGCGTGCCCGCCAGCGTGCGGTGGACGAAGGCGTTCCGCAGGCCCTGTCCGGCTACCGCCCGACGGCCCGCATCACCGCGGGTGTCAGCCATACCGGCACCAATTCCGACCTGCGGAACCGGGAAACCGGCGCCACCGGTTCGAGCAACACCTCAGTCACACCGAAAACGGTCGGCATCCAGGCGACCCAACCATTATATGACGCGACGGTCGGCCCCGCCGTCCGCCGCGCCGAGCGTACCGTCGAAGCCCAGCGCGCCACCGTGCTGGCGACCGAACAGCAGACCCTGCTGAACGCCGCGACCGCCTATCTGGACGTCGTCCAAAACCAGGCCCTGCTGGCGCTCCAGATCAACAACGAGCAGGTGCTTCGCCGCCAGCTCGACGCAGCCCGCGACCGCTTCCGCGTCGGCGAATACACCCGCACCGACGTCAGCCAGTCCGAATCGCGCCTTGCCGCCTCCATCGCGTCGCGCATCTCGGCCGAGGGCACGCTCCAGGCCTCGCGCGCGACCTACGAGCGCGTGATCGGCACCATGCCGGGCAACCTCAAGGCGCCGAAGCCGAACTTCAAGCTGCCGGCGACGCTCGACGAAGTCGTCGAGATGGCCCGCACCAACAACCCGTCGGTCCTGTCGGCGTCCTACACTGAACAGGCCCAGCGCGAGGCGGTGGACCAGCAGTTCGGCCGGCTCCTGCCGTCCGCCAACCTGTCGGCCCAGGCCAACCGTTCATGGGATGCCTCGACGTCCGGCGGCATCGACGTGACGCGCCAGAACAGCGCGCAGTTCACCGCCCAGGTGGTGATCCCGCTGTATCAGGCCGGTCTGCCCGAAGCCCTGACCCGCGAGGCGAAGCACACCGCGAATCAGGCGCGGATGCAGATCGAGGACACGCGCCGTCAGGCCGTCCAGTCGGCGATCAGCGCGTGGCAGGGGCTCCAGGCCGCCCGCGCCAGCATCGAGTCCTTCAACTCGCAGATCCGGGCCGCGGAAATCGCCCTGGAAGGCGTGCGGCAGGAAGCTCAGGTCGGTTCGCGCACCGTGCTGGACGTGTTGAACCAGGAACAGGAACTGCTCAACGCGCGCGTGAACCTCGTGCAGGCACAGCGTAACGAAATGGTTCAGGCCTTCACGGTTCTGGGCGCTATTGGACAATTGACGGCGCGGCAACTCACCCTGCCTGTCCAATATTATGATGCCGATACGCATTACCGGCAGGTGCGAAACAAATGGACGGGCACCGGCGTGCCCGAGTGATCGAAGCGGCCCGCCTCGGCGGGCCGTTTTTGTCTTGTGGCTTTTTACCCGATCCTGCCCTAGTGTTGCCGCAGGATGACGTCCCGGGTTTGCCACGATGAGCGATAAAGGCCAGCAAGAACCGTCGATGGAGGAGATCCTCGCCTCCATCCGCCGCATCATCTCGGAGGACGGCGAACCCGCGAAGGCGGAAGCGGCACCACCGCCGCCGCCACCGCCTCCTCCGCCACCACCTCCGCCACCGCCTCCTCCTCCTCCTCCTCCGCCGGAGGACGACGATATCCTCGAGCTGACCCAGATGGTCCGCGACGACGGGTCGGTGGTGAATGTGGACGATCCGGAACCGGAGGTCGATCCGTGGCGGGACGAACCCGCCTTCCCGGAGCCGATGGCCGAGCCGGAACCCGTATTCCACGATCCGGATCCGCCGCCGCCGCCGCGTCCGTCTCCGCGCCGTCCGGTGCCGAGCTTTGACGAGTTCGACGACGACGAGCCGCCGCCCCCGCCGCGCCCGCGCATGCGCGCGCCGGAGATCGACGACGGCCTGATCTCCCGCCGGGTGGCGGAGGAATCGTCGCACCATTTCACCCATCTCGCGCGCCAGCTCGGCGACGACCTGTCCATCGGGCCGATGCCGGTCGGCGTCCGCACCGTGGAGGAAGTCGTGCGGGAGCTGTTGAAGCCGCTGCTGAAGGAATGGCTCGACGAAAACCTGCCGACCATCGTCGAACGGCTCGTGCAGCAGGAGATCGATCGGATGATCCGGCGGTCTCAGAAATTCTGATTTGGCCAGGTCTCGTCCTATCTTGGCCTCATCGCATCCTGGCCTCATCCCACCCTGGTTGAGAACGTAAGCGAAAGTTCCTGGTGATGTTGGAAAAGACGTATCGGCCCGCCGAGGTCGAGGAAAAGCACTACCGTCTGTGGGAAGAATCGGGCGCGTTCGCGGCGAACACCGAATCGAACGGCAAGCCTTACACCATCATGATGCCGCCGCCGAACGTGACCGGCAGCCTGCACATGGGCCACGCGCTGACCTTCACGCTCCAGGACGTACTGATCCGCTACAACCGTATGCGCGGGCGCGACGCGCTGTGGCAGCCGGGCACCGACCACGCCGGCATCGCCACGCAAATGGTCGTGGAACGCAACCTCGCCAAGGAAGGCAAGACGCGCCACGACTTCGGCCGCGACAAGTTCATCGACAAGGTCTGGGAATGGAAGGCCGAATCGGGCGGCACCATCACCCGACAGCTCCGCCGCCTGGGCGCCTCGCCGGATTGGGCGAAGGAGCGCTTCACCATGGACGAGGGGCTGAGCCGCGCCGTCCGCAAGGTGTTCGTGGAGTTGTACAAGCAGGGCCTGATCTACAAGGACAAGCGGCTGGTCAACTGGGACCCGAAGCTGCACACCGCCATCTCCGACCTCGAGGTCGAGCAGAAGGAGATCAAGGGCAACCTCTGGCACTTCCGCTATCCGATCGAAGGCGAAACCGACCGCTTCATCGTCGTCGCGACCACGCGACCCGAAACGATGCTGGGCGACACCGGCGTTGCCGTCCATCCGGAGGACGAGCGCTACAAGGATCTGATCGGCAAACACGTCATCCTGCCGCTGGTCGGCCGCCGCATTCCGATCGTCGGCGACGAGTATGCGGACCCGGAGACCGGCTCTGGCGCCGTGAAGATCACGCCCGCCCACGATTTCAACGACTTCGAAGTCGGGCGGCGCAACAACCTTGCGGCCATCAACATCATGGACCGCGACGCCCGCATCAACGGCGACGACGTGCCGGAGGCCTACCGCGGCCTCGACCGCTATGAGGCGCGCAAGAAGATCGTCGCGGAGATCGAGGCCCTGGGCCTGCTGGAGAAGATCGAGCCGCACACCCACATGGTCCCGCACGGCGACCGCTCCGGCGTCGCCATCGAGCCATGGCTGACCGACCAGTGGTACGTGGACGCCGCCACGCTCGCCCAGCCGGCCATCGCGGCCGTGGAAACCGGCAAGACCGTGTTCGTTCCCAAACAGTGGGAGAACACCTATTTTGAGTGGATGCGCAACATCCAGCCCTGGTGCATCAGCCGCCAGATCTGGTGGGGCCATCAGATTCCGGCCTGGTACGGCCCGGACGGCCACTACTTCGTCGAGGAGACCGCGGAAGCGGCGGCGGCGGCGGCCAAGGAGCATTACGGCAAGGACGTCGCGCTGACCCGCGATTCGGACGTGCTCGACACGTGGTTCTCGTCGGCGCTGTGGCCCTTCTCCACGCTCGGCTGGCCCGACCAGACGCCGGAGCTGGACCGCTACTACCCGACCGACGTGCTGGTCACGGGCTTCGACATCATCTTCTTCTGGGTCGCCCGGATGATGATGATGGGCCTGCACTTCATGAAGGACGTGCCCTTCAAGACGATCTACATCCACGCCCTGGTCCGCGACGAAAAGGGCCAGAAGATGTCGAAGTCCAAGGGCAACGTCATCGACCCGCTGGACCTGATCGACCAATACGGGACCGACGCGCTGCGCTTCACCCTGACGGCCATGGCCGCCCAGGGCCGCGACATCAAGCTGGCGGTCAGCCGCGTTGAAGGCTACCGCAACTTCGCGACTAAGCTGTGGAACGCCGCCCGCTACACCCAGATGAACGGCGTGGCGCCGGTGCCGGGCTTCAAGCCGGTCGGGCTGACGCAGACGGTCAACCGTTGGATCGTCGGCGCCCTCGCGGAAGCCGCGAAGAAGGTCGGCGAGTCCATCGACGCCTTCAAGTTCAACGAGGCCGCCAACACGGCCTACGCCTTCACTTGGGGCACCTTCTGCGATTGGTACCTGGAGTTCACCAAGCCGATCCTGAACGGCTCGGACGAGGCCGCCATCGCGGAGACCCGCGCGACCACCGCCTGGGTGCTGGACGAGATCCTGCACATGCTCCACCCGCTGATGCCCTACATCACGGAGGAGCTGTGGGAGCAGCTGTCGTCCGACCGCGCCAACCGCCTGATCTCGGCGGAGTGGCCGGAGCATGGCCCCGAGCTGATCGACCCGGCCGCCCGTGACGAGATGGAGTGGGTGGTGCGGCTGATCTCTTCGGTCCGTTCCATGCGGTCGGAGATGAACGTGCCGCCGTCGGCGCAGATCGAGCTGAAGCTGAAGGACGCGGGTGCGGAGAGCCTGAAGCGGCTGGATACCCATCGCGACCTGATCCTGCGCATGGGCCGTCTGGCCAGCGCCGAGCCGCTGTCCGGCCCGGTGCCGAAGGGCGCCGTCCAGGCCGTTCTTGACGAGGCGACGCTGATCCTGCCGCTGGAAGGCATCGTTGACCTGGACAAGGAACGCGCCCGCCTGACCAAGGAGATCGAGAAGCTGGCCGGCGAGATCAAAAAGATCGACGCCAAGCTTTCCAACGAGCAGTTCGTTGCCAAGGCTCCGGAAGAGGTCATCGAGGAGCAGCGCGACCGCCGCGAATCGGCCGAACAGGCCCGCGACAAGCTTCAAAAGGCGCTGGAGATGCTGGCGGCGTAAGCACGCTCGCCACGCCGACCGGAAAGTCCGGAAGAAAGGAGGGCAGGGGCCTCGCGGCTCCTGCCCTTTTCCGTTTGGCATACCGGCGTGCGACCAAAGCGCCCTGTGAAAGGCCGGCGTGCTTCCGTATTCTCGCCGCCTGTCGGAGCAGGGAGGGGAAGCGGCCGTTGTCCTTCATCTTGTCGAAAGCCTTGTGGGTGCTGGCCGCGCCGGGCAACGTCCTCCTCTTCATGCTCGTCCTCGGTGCGATTCTGCTGTTCTCGCCTCGCCGGGCCGTATGGGGGCGCCGCCTGGTCGTCGTTGCGGTCATCGGCTATGGGATCATCGCGGCTACGCCGCTCGCCGCCTTCATGGCGCTGCCGCTGGAGGAGCGTTTCGAGCGGCCGACGCTGCCGGACCATGTCGATGGCGTTATCCTGCTGGGCGGTGCGGTCAACCCGCTGCTGTCCAGCGATCGCAACGAGCCGTCGGTGAACGAGGCGGCGGAGCGTGTCCTGGCCTTCGCGGACCTGATCCGCCGGTACCCGCAAGCCAAGCACGTCTTCACCGGCGGCACGTCCCACATCTTCGACGACGTGCTGCGGGAGGACGAGCCCGTCCGTGGCGTGCTGCGCCAATGCGGCATCGATCCGGACGGCGTGATTTTCGAAAACGAATCGCGCAACACCTGGGAAAACGCCGTTTTCAGCCAGCGCATCGTCGGACCGAAACCGGGAGAGACGTGGCTGCTGGTAACCTCCGCCATGCACATGCCGCGGTCGGTGGGCATCTTCCGTCAGGTCGGCTGGGACGTCATCGCCTATCCCGTGGACTACCGCACGCGCAAGGATGCCGTCCCCTACTTCCGGCTCGATTTCGACCGGAAGCTGCAGATGCTGCACGACACGGTGCGTGAATGGCTCGGCCTCGTCTCCTACCGCCTGATGGGGCGGACCGCCGCGCTGTTCCCGGCACCGTGATACCGCGTCTGTTGTCCCGTGACTTCTTGCGTCTTCGTCGCAACGGCAACGCTGCGATGTTGGCGGGCGGGGGGTAACTCGGCTAGAGTGCGACCACTAAATCTTGCGGGGTGGTCCGATGCGTCGCGCGCAGATGCTGAGAGGGACGATGGTGCTCCTTGGGGCACTGTCGCTCGCTGCGTGCGCCTCGAAACCGCCTGCGCCGTCGTCGGGATTGCCGACGAGCGGCATCTATAAGGTCGGTAAACCCTATCAGGTCAACGGCGTCTGGTACTATCCGGCGGAAGACTACAATTACGACGAAACCGGCATTGCGTCCTGGTATGGCCCCGGCTTTCACGAGAAGGTCACGGCCAACGGCGAGCTGTACAATCAGAACGAGTTGACCGCCGCTCACAAGACGCTGCCCATGCCAAGCCTCGTCCGGGTGACCAACCTGGACAACGGCCGGTCCGTGGTCGTGCGCATCAACGACCGCGGTCCCTACGCCAACGGCCGCATCATCGACATGTCGCGGCGCGGCGCCCAGCTGCTGGGCTTCGAGAATGGCGGCACGGCCAAGGTGCGCGTACAGATCCAGGCGGAGGAAAGCCGCGCCATTGCCGCCGCCGCGCGCCAGGGCACGCCGGCCACCATCCTGGCGGAGACCGAGGGCCCGGCGCCGAAGGCCGCCCCCCGCACCAGGGTGGAGGTTGCCGGCGGCTATGCTGCGCCCACCCGGCCGACTCCCGCCGCCATCACGGCCACGCCGATCCCACCGCCCAGCACCGTGCCGGGCAGCATGGTCGAAGGGCGCTTCGTGCCGGCACCGGTCGTGGCCGAACTGCCGGTGAAGCCGCACGAGCAGATCTACGTGCAGGTCGGCGCCTTCAGCAATCTGGACAACGTCGCCCGTGTGCACACCAAATTGTCCGCCATCGGGCAGGTGGCCCAGATCACGCCGGCCGCATCCGGCAAACAGAGGCTCCAGCGTGTGCGGGTCGGTCCGCTGGCCACTGTGGAATCCGCCGACGCCGTTCTGAACCAGGTTCTTCAGGCCGGCCTTACCGACGCCAAAATCGTGGTTGATTGATCGCTTGTCTCTGAGTGTTTTCGCGTTTCGAAGGGAGTTGTCATGGTCGCTGTCGTCCGCATCCGCGCATTCCGTACCCGTATAGCGATGGGTCTGGCGGTCGCGCTGTTCGCGGCGGGGCTGGGGCCGGTGGCTCAGGCCGCCAGCATCGAAACCATCGCCAAGCAGGCGATCCTGGTGGATGTGAGCACGAACACCGTGCTGTTCGATAAGAACGCCGACCAGCGCATGCCGCCGTCCTCGATGAGCAAGATCATGACCATGTACATGGTCTTCGAAGCCATCAAGGACGGGCGCCTGTCGCTGGACAGCATGCTGCCGGTGTCAGAGCGTGCGTGGCGCATGCAGGGCTCCAAGATGTTCGTGGAGCTGCACAACAACATCAAGGTCGACGACCTGATCAAGGGCGTGATCGTCCAGTCGGGCAACGACGCCTGCATCGTGTTCGCCGAAGCCCTCGCCGGATCGGAGCCCGCCTTTGCCGAGCGCATGACCAAGCGCGCCAAGGAAATCGGGCTGAAGGACAGCAACCTGACCAACGCCACGGGCTGGCCCGACCCGAACCACTACATGACGGCGCGCGACATCTCCATCGTCGCCGAGCGGCTGATCCGCGACTTCCCGGAATTCTACCACTATTACTCGATCCGGGATTTCAAGTACCACGGCATCACCCAGGGCAACCGCAACCCGCTGCTGTACCGCGGCATCGGCGTGGACGGCATGAAGACCGGCCACACCGAAGCCGGCGGATACGGCCTGACCGCGTCGGGCGAGCGTGAAGGGCGCCGCCTCGTGCTGGTGGTCAACGGCCTGCCGAGCATGCAGGCGCGCGCCGACGAATCGGCCCGCCTGATCGAGTGGGGCTTCCGCGAATTCGCCACCTACGCGCTGTTCAAGGCCGGCGAGACCATCGAACAGGTGCCGGTGTGGCTGGGCGCGCAGGACACCGTGCCCGTCACCGTGCCGGAGGACATGAAGGTCACCATGGCCCGTGCGGAGCGCGGCGGCATGAAGGTGTCGCTGGTCAGCAACGCGCCGGTCGCCGCCCCGGTCAAGAAGGGCGACGTGGTGGGCAAGGTCGTGATCTCCGCCCCGGGCTTCCCGGGCAAGGAGGTTCCGGTCGTCGCCGCCCAGGACGTGGAAAAGCTGGGCTTCGTCGGCAGGGCCCTGGCCGCCGCGAAGTTCCTGGTCTTCGGTGCCAGCTGAGCGGTAAGGTCGACACCGCTCAATATGAGGACATCACCATGACGCGCGGCCGGTTCATCACGCTCGAAGGCGGCGAGGGGGCAGGGAAATCCACCCAGATCCGCCTGCTGGCCGATGCACTGGCTGCCTGCGGCAAGGACGTTGTGGTGACGCGCGAACCGGGCGGCTCCAAGGGCGCGGAGGAGATCCGCGCCCTTCTGGTGTCCGGCGAAACTGGCCGCTGGGGTCCGGTGACGGAGGCGCTGCTGCACACCGCCGCCCGCCGCGACCATCTGGAACGCACGGTCTGGCCGGCGCTGGATGCTGGAAGCTGGGTGATCTGCGACCGCTTTTTTGATAGCACCATGGCGTATCAGGGCTACGGCCTCGGCCTCGGCCGCGATCTCATCGGCGCACTCCAGACCACGGCGCTCGGCGACTTCCGCCCCGACCTGACGCTGATCCTCGACCTACCGGTGGAGGCAGGCCTTGCCCGCGCCAACGCGCGGCGCGGCGGTGAGGACCGGTACGAGCGCATGGACCTCGACTTTCACCGCCGCCTACGCGACGGCTTCCTGGACATCGCCCAACGCGAGCCGGACCGCTGCGCGGTCATCGATGCGGCTCATCCGGTCGAGGCGGTGCAGGCTGCCATTCTGGACGCCGTGACCCGCCGGCTTGGAGTGACCATCTCCTGAAAGCGCGCCATCGCGTTTGGGAGCCGTTCATGTCCGCGAAAATTATCCTGGGCATTGCCCTGTTCACCGCGTTTCTCCCATTGCCGGCCGCAGCCGCGCCGGACGATGCCTTCGGGGTCTGGCGGACGGGCGACCAGCAGGCCGCGATTGAGCTGTACCCGTGTGGCGCCAACCTCTGCGGACGGCTGGTCTGGTATGTGGAGAAGCGCAGCGGACCCGAGGCCGGGCTGGACAGCAGGAACCCCGACGCCGCTCAGCGCAACCGCCCCCTCTGCGGCCTGCCCATGATCGCCGGATTCCGCCGCAAGGGTGAGGGATGGACGGGCGGTTGGGTATACGATCCGGAATCGGGCAACACCTACAATGGGACCATCACGCCGGAGGGGCGGGACCGTGTCGCTCTGCGGGGCTACGTGGGCATCCCGCTGCTGGGACGCACCGAGCAATGGACGCGCGCGCCGGCCGACCAGGCGCGGTGCCGGTGAGCCAAGCGCACCAACAAGGCTGGACCCGATCGCCCGGATAGGCCACTGTGCGCCAGGATTTTACGTTGAACGAAGGTTTGCTGAGGTGAGCCGCGCCCGCGCACCCGAACCGGTGGTCGAGGAAGACACTCTCACGCCGCGCCGGAACCCTGACCTGACCGGCCACGATGAGGCCGAGAGCCTGCTGCTGGATGCCTGGAACTCCGGCCGGCTGCCGCACGCATGGCTGATCGGCGGGCCACCCGGCATCGGCAAGGCGACGCTGGCCTTCCGCTTCGCGCGCTTTGTGCTGGCGCAAGGGCAGGGGCAAGCCGAGTCCAGCCTGTTCGGCGCACCGGAGCCGCCACGCAGCCTCGCCCTCGCCCCTGAGCAGCCGGTCTTCCGCCGTGTGGCCTCCGGCGGCCATGCCGACCTGCTGACCGTGGAACGGCAACGGGACGAAAAGCGAGACCGCCTGAAGCGCGACATCGCCGTGGACGACGTCCGCAAGATTGGCCCCTTCCTGCGCAAAACCTCCGCCGAGGGTGGCTGGCGTGTTGCCGTCATCGACGGCGCAGATCGCATGAATCTCAGCGGCTTGAACGCCATTCTTAAGATTTTGGAGGAGCCGCCGCCCGGCGCCCTTCTGCTGCTGGTCAGCGACAATCCCGGCGGCATGCTGCCGACCATCCGGTCCCGCTGCCGCAAGCTGAATCTCAATCCTTTGCCTGAGGAAACGGTGCTTAACCTGTTGGTTCAGCATCGTCCCGGCCTAGGCGCAGAGGACCGTGCGGCGCTCGCGCGCCTGTCGGAGGGCAGCATCGGCCGCGCCATCGATCTGGCCGACGCCGGCGGATTGGACCTTTATCGTGAACTGATCGGGCTGCTCGGCACGCTGCCGCGGCTGGACATCGCCGCCGCCCATGCGTTCGGCGACAAGCTGACCCGCAAGCAGGACGAGGGGCTGTACGAGACGGCGACCGAACTGCTGGTCTGGTGGCTTGCCCGCTTCGCCCGCTCGCTGGCGCGCGGAGCCTGGCCGGCGGAAGTGGTGGCCGGGGAGGCCGCGCTGATGACCCGGCTGGCCAACGCCCGCGGCCTTGAACGTTGGGTGGAGGTGTGGGAAAAGGTCCAACGCCTTTTCGCTCGTGCGGAATCCGCCAACCTGGACCGCAAACAGGTGGTTCTGAACGCCTTGGCGACGCTCGAAGCGGCTGCTACTTAAACGACAACGACACGCCTATCCGTTCCGGCGTCTGGCCGGGCCGGCGAACTCTCGGGAGAGCACCTGACATGACCGGGTCGAAGACCTATTACCTGACGACTCCGATCTACTATGTGAACGACGTGCCGCACATCGGGCACGCGTACACCACGCTCGCCTGCGACGTGCTGGCCCGCTTCATGCGACTGGACGGCTATGACGTGAAGTTCCTCACCGGCACGGACGAGCACGGCCAGAAGGTGGAGAAGTCGGCCATGAACGCCGGCATCCCGCCGCAGGAGTTCACCGACCGCGTGTCGAAGAATTTCCGCGATCTCGTGTCGCTGATGAACTATTCCAACGACGATTTCATCCGCACGACCGAGCCGCGGCACATCAAGTCCGTCCAGGACCTGTGGCGCCGCCTGGAAGCCGCCGGGGAGATCTATCTCGGCTCCTACGCCGGCTGGTACTCCGTGCGCGACGAGGCCTTCTACGGCGAGGACGAGCTGACGACCTCGCCGACCGGCAAGAAAATCGCCCCGACCGGCGCCGAGTGCGAGTGGGTGGAGGAGCCGTCCTACTTCTTCCGCCTGTCCGCCTGGCAGGACCGCCTGCTGGAGTTCTACGAGAAGAACCCGGACTTCATCGCCCCGGCCGGCAAGCGCAACGAGGTCATCGCCTTCGTGAAGTCGGGCCTGAAGGACCTGTCGGTCAGCCGCACGACCTTCAAGTGGGGCATCCCGGTGCCCGGCAACCCCGACCACATCATGTATGTGTGGCTGGACGCGCTTGCGAACTACATCACCGCGGTCGGCTTCCCGGACGAGAGCGGCGAGTATGCCAAGTACTGGCCGGCCAACCTGCACATGGTCGGCAAGGACATCCTGCGCTTCCACGCCGTCTACTGGCCGGCCTTCCTGATGGCCGCGAACCTCGCCCCGCCGAAGCGCGTCTTCGCGCACGGCTGGTGGACGATCGAAGGCCAGAAGATGTCGAAGTCGCTGGGCAACGTCATCGCGCCGGAAACGCTGGTCAACACCTACGGCCTCGACCAGACGCGTTACTTCCTGCTGCGCGAGGTGCCGTTCGGTAACGACGGCGACTTCTCACACAAGCAGATGGTTCAACGGATCAACGGCAATCTCGCCAACGATTACGGGAACCTCGTCCAGCGCTCGCTGTCGATGATCGGCAAGAACTGCGGGGCTGCCGTGCCGCAGCCGGGTCCGTTCACGGAGGCCGACAACGCCCTGCTGGGCTCTGCCTACAACCTGCTGCCCATCGTGCGGGCGGAGTTCGGCGCGCAGGCCTTCCACAAGGCGCTGGACGCGATCTGGTCCGTCATCGGCGACGCCAACCGCTATGTGGACGAGCAGGCCCCCTGGGCGCTGAAGAAGACCGATCCGGCGCGGATGGGCACGGTCCTCTATGTGCTGGCGGAGACCATCCGCCACCTCGCCATCCTGACCCAGCCGATCATGCCGGACGCCTCGGCGAAGATCCTGGACCAGTTGGCGCAGGGTCCGGACGCCCGCGGGTTCGACCGTCTGGGGCCGGGCGGGGCGCTGGTCGGCGGCACGCCGCTGCCGGCGCCGCAGGGCGTGTTCCCGCGCTATGTGGAAGAAGCCAAGAGCTGAGAAACGATGCTGGTCGATAGTCACTGCCATCTCGATTTCCCCGACTTCGCCGAAGAGCTGGACGCGGTCGTCGACCGCGCCCGGCAGGCGGGGGTGGGGCGGATGGTCACCATCTGCACTTACCTGTCCCGGTTCGACCGCATCCTGGCGGTGGCGGAGCGGTACGACGACGTGCTGTGTTCGCTGGGCGTCCACCCACACCAGGCGGCCGAGGAAATCGAGGGCGTGACCGTCGAACGGCTCGTCGACCTGTCGAAGCACCCCAAGGTGATCGGCCTCGGCGAGACGGGTCTCGATTACTTCTACGACAAGAGCCCGCGCGACGTTCAGCAGGAATGCTTCCGTCGGCACATCCGCGCCAGCATCGAAACCGGCCTGCCGCTGATCATCCACACCCGCGATGCCGACGACGACACCATGCGCATCGTCAAGGAGGAAGCGGCCGGGCAACCGGTAAAGGGCTTGCTGCATTGCTTCAGCTCCGGCCGGCAACTCGCTGAAGAGGCGATTGAATTCGGCTTCTCTCTGTCGCTGTCGGGCATCGTCACCTTCAAGAAGTCGGAAGACCTGCGCGCCATCGTCCGCGACGTGCCGCTGGACCGCATTCTGGTCGAGACGGACGCGCCGTACCTCGCGCCCGTGCCGTTCCGCGGCAAGCGCAACGAGCCGGCCTACGTCGCCCACACGGCCGCCTGCGTGGCCGCGGTGAAGGCCGTGGACGCGGCCGAACTGGCGCGCATCACGACCGCGAACTTCTTCCGCCTGTTCGAGCGTGCCGACCCCGCACGGCAGGCCGCCGCATGACCTCGATGCGGGTCACCGTCCTTGGCTGCGGCGGGTCGCGCGGGGTGCCCGTGATCGGCCAGGGCTGGGGCAATTGTGACCCGACGAACCCCAGAAACCGGCGGTTCCGGCCGTCGGTCCTGGTGGAGCATGACGGGGTGGGGCAGGGTAGTCCCGTCAGCATCCTGATCGACACCTCTCCCGATCTGCGCCAGCAGCTTCTGGACGCCGACGTGCGCCGCGTTGACGCCGTGCTGTGGACCCATTCGCACGCCGACCACACCCACGGCATCGACGAGTTGCGCGAGTTGTGCCGCATGATGCAGGCACCCATCGCCGCCTACGGCTTCGCGGAGCACCTGACCGAGCTGAGAACGCGGTTCGGCTATTGCTTCGAACCGTTGCGCCTCGGCGATCCCTATTACCGGCCCGTCCTCGACGCGCATCCGGTGGAGGGGGCCTTTGCGGTGCGCGGACTGCCTCTGGTGGCGTTCGAGCAGGACCACGGCTACTCGAAGACCGTCGGCTACCGCATTGATAAGTTTGCCTATTCAACCGACGTCGTGCGGCTGGGCGAGGATGCCTTCGCGGCGCTGGAAGGCGTCGAGGTCTGGGTGGTCGATTGCAGCCGGATCGAGCCGCCGCATCCGGTCCACGCCCATCTCGCGCTGACCCTGGAGTGGATCGCCCGGGTCAAGCCCAAGCGGGCCTATCTGACCCATATGGACCAGACCATGGATTACGACACCGTCCGCGCGCTGCTGCCGGATGGTGTCGAGCCCGCCTACGACGGGCTTGTCATCACCATCTGATTCCGTTCACTCGTCCGGCATGATCAGGCCGATCCGGCTGGCGATGAAGCGTTCGCCGGCAGCCTTGGCCGCCTGATCGGCCACCTGCGGCAGCAGTCCGAACTTTTCCCGGTAAATCTTCGCGGTCGCGGCGAGCGCTGAGGGCAGGGCGCCGGTCGCGGCCTTGTAGTCCTTCTCCGGCCACAGGTCGAAGTCCTTCCAGCCTCGGAAAGAGGCGACGGCCTTCTGGCGCTGTTCAGCCGTCTTTTGGGCTTCGATGGACTGGGGCGCTTCCAGAAGCGTGCTCGGCACCATGGAGGCCTGGAGGTCGTCCACTTCGAACTGCCGCTCGTAACCGTGACGGATGCTGCCGCGCTCTTCCAGCGCCGGCTCGATAGCTGGGTCCATGTACCCCGCAATCTTCTTCCATTCCGGCAGGTCGAAGATGGACGACGGCGGCGCGCACAGGCCCGGCGTTTCGTCTCGGGAATTGCCCCAGAAGGCACCGAACGCCTCGAACGCCGGCTGGCCGTGCTTGGTGAACAGGAAGCAGGGAGCGTCCATCTCCGTCGTGGACATCACATGGCGCAGGAACAGCAGCATCGTCGCCGTCGGCGCGCTCGCCACGTCGCCCAGATTCTTCATTTCTTCAAGCAGATAGGGGTCGTTGGGCAGGCCCTTGTCGATGATCCAGGCGACCAGATTGCGGACCGTGTTCTCCTTGTCGACCACCGGCACGGCGCCGCTGTGGTACAGATACACGAGCCAAGCCTTCGCCAAGGCACCATCATAGCGCTGAAGCGTCGCGGCGGCGCCCTTGGGGTCCTTTGGAATGCCGGCGACGACGGTGGCCAGCTTTTTCTGCGCGACCGTGTTCTGGTTGGTCAACTCGGCCACGCGTTTCTCGTAGAGTTTCTGGCAGGCGGCAATGGATGCCTTGTCGGCGCAGGCGCGGTCCCGTTCGGCCTGGAACGCCTGTTGGGCTCGCTGAACGGCGTCACGGTCCGTGGAGGCCGTGTTTTCCAGAACATCACGCAGCGTGGTTGCCACATCCTCGGCCGCGACCTTCAGGTCGGCGCTGGAACACACCGTCCGGTCTGCCGGCGACGAGGCCTTGGCACAGTCGGGCATCTGCGCACCCGCGGGGATCGGCAGCAAGCAGAACGCAAGCGCCGAGCCGAGAAACCACGAGGAACGAGCCATTCGAAAAAGCCTTCATTGGGATGGCAAAAGCGAGGGCGCGACGATAATCCATTGGACCAGCCGCCGGAAGGGATGGAAAGCGCCCTGCTCCATTCCCACGCCATATTTTCCATAATACAGGTTATATGATTATCGCTTTCCTGGAGTAGGGGCGCCTGATCAGTTGATCGGTACGGCGACGGACAGGTCATAGAGACCTGGGCTCGGCCCCTCCACCACGATGCCAACATGCTCCAGCCGAAGGCCGCCGGCGTCGTAATCGTGCCAGCGGAACGGCATGGCATCGCGGCGGATGGCACCGACGCCGAAAATCGCCGGATCCTCGAAATAGAACGCCATGTCATCATAACCCAGCGCCACCAGCCAGTGGCCGTTGTCCTTCCGCCGCGCCCAGTCGGTGATGGAGCGTGTGGCGCCGCCCTCGACCCAGGCCTGAACAGCGACGATGACCGGAAAGCCCTTCTCGATCTGCTCACGAAGCTGCTGTTCGGTCATCTTGTTCATGACCGTCGGCTTCAACCCGTATTCGTTGATCACGCGCAGAATCTGGCGATAATCGTTGGGCTTGCCGCCACGTTCGGTCAGCCGATGGCGGAGCACATCCTGCCGTGCGTCCAGCCCGTAATAGGCCAGCACGGCCTGCAGCACCGCGGCCCCCGCGCCGTCCTCACCGATCTGGCGCACATCCGGCATGCGCAGGAACTTCTGCGGCGCGGCCATCGCCGTATCGGTGCCGGAGCCGAGAAGTAGCGCCGCGACGAAAGCCGGAAGGATGTGGCGCCGACGCCTGTGGAAGATCGACATGGCCCTACATCTGGTGATAAGCGACCGGAGGAACGCCATACCGCTTGGGTCTTCGCAAGCGTGCCCTATCTATGGGGTACCAGAAGGGGCCGCCTTCCCTCCGTCCGTCGGCTCGGCTAAGTTCCCCTGCCCGCCTTTTCCATTTCCCGCCACAGAAGAATCACCCATGTCCCGCAACATCGACCGCCTCATCGACGTCATGGCCCGCCTGCGCGCCCCCAACGGCGGCTGCCCCTGGGACCTGGAACAGACCTACGCGACCATCGCCCCACACACGATCGAGGAGGCCTACGAGGTCGCCGACGCCATCGAAAAGAACGACAAGGCGGCGCTACGGGAGGAGTTGGGCGACCTGCTGTTCCAGGTCGTCTATTACAGCCAGATGGCCCGCGAGGAAGGGCTGTTCGATTTCGACGACGTGGCCGGCGCCATCACCGACAAGATGATACGCCGCCACCCGCACGTGTTCGGCGCCGACGAGGTGAAGACGGCCGATCACCAGACCTCCCGCTGGGAGGAGCACAAAGCCGCCGAGCGCGCCGCGAAGGCCGCCGAGGAAGGCCGCGCCCCGTCCGCGCTGGAGGGTGTCATTGCCGGCCTGCCCGCCCTCACCCGCGCGCTGAAGCTTCAGAATCGCGCCGCCCGCGTCGGCTTCGACTGGACCGACGCCCGCGACATCCTCGACAAGATCGAGGAAGAGGTCCAGGAACTCCGCGCCGAGATGGACAGCGGTGCCGCGCAGGAGCGCGTGGCCGACGAGTTGGGCGACCTGCTGTTCGCCCTGGTCAACCTCGCCCGCCGCCTGAAGGTGGAGCCGGAATCGGCCCTGCGAGGCACGAACGCCAAGTTCGAGCGCCGCTTCCACCGCATCGAGGCCCTGCTGGCCGACCAGGGCCGCAAGCCCCAGGACGCCACGCTCGACGAGATGGAAGCCTTCTGGCAGCAGGCCAAGCGGGAGGAGCGAGAGTAACCCCCGCTCTTATCCGAACAGATGCCGGTGCAGCGCCTGCCAGCTTTCGCGGTCGGGCGCCAGCATCACGCCTCCGCCGAGCGCAGTGGGACGGTACGGCGTGCCGTCGAACAAGGCGCTGTAGCCGCCGGCCTCCGCGTGCAGCAGCACACCCGCCGCGTGGTCCCAAGGCATCAGGCGGTGGTAGAGCGAGAAATGCGCCCTGCCCTCCAGCAGGCGCAGATACTCCTGGGCGGCGCTGGACAGGCACACGCGCGAACCCAGCGACTTGCCACGCTCGTCCAGCTGCCGGCCGAGCGATTCCGCGCAGAATCGCGTGGACAGCGCGCCGGTCATCTGGGGCAGTGTAACGGACGGGGCGACATGCACGCGCTTGCCGTTCAGGAAAGCGCCCTGCCCCTTCACCGCCGTGGCCGTCCGGCCGTCGCACGGGTCGTAGATCCAGCCGGCCAGCGTCTCGTCACGGCTCACCAGCGCGACGATCACCGCGAACAGCGGACGGCCATTGGCGAAGTTGAGCGTACCGTCCACCGGGTCGATGATCCACACCGGTGCATCGCCGTGCAGGCGGTCCAGCAGCGATGTGTCGGCGGACACCGCCTCCTCGCCCACCACGGTGCTGCCGGGCAGCAGGTCCATCAGCCGCGGGGTCAGCGCGCGCTCTCCGGCCTCGTCTGCGAGCGTGACCAGATCGCCGGGGCCGGTCTTTTCCCGCACGCCGGCGTTGGCGAGGTCGCGGAAATAGGGAAGGATTTCGCTCTCGGCCACGTCGCGGATGATGGCGGAGACACGATCGATGTCGGGAATAGGGTCGGGAATCGGGAAGGTCGTCACTTCTTCGGTGCCGTCTTGTTGGATTTCGGGTCGAGTTGCAGAGTGGTGCTGCCGTCCTTGGGGGGCTCCGGCATCAACACCTTGCCCTCCAGGCCCGTTTCCTTCAACGCACGCACCAGCGCGTTGTAGGTGGCCTGATCGGCCTCCGGGTTGGGAAGCGGCGGCGGCCCGGTCAGCGGTCCGCCTTCGGCCGGCTTGCGCGGCGTCTTGGGATCGAGCGGCAGCGGAACCTTCTTCGCCTCCTTCTTTTCCTCCTCGGGCGGCGGCGGGGGCGGCTTCCACAGGCGGAAGCAATCGGTGAAGGTCAGTTCCTTGCAGGCCTTCAGCAGGTCGTGGGCATCCGGCGCCGTGACAACGGGGCCAACCGGGGCCGGCGGGAATTCTTCCGGTGGTTTGGGGAGCGGGTCCTCGGGTGGCGTCTCCGGCTCCTCGACATAGCCGGGAGGAAGCGCCGGCTCCGCCGCCGCCGCGATGGCCAGGAACCCCAAGGGCAATAAGGCGATCAGAAGGCGCAAAGGGATCCGGCAGTCAGGACGGGGAACGGAATGGAGGCCGCATTATGGCGTCCCATCCGTTCCACCGCCATGGACAAATCCTCACAGACCGACGGTTGCACCGTCAGTCGGCCAGTTACGACCGTGGCAGATCATCGCTGGACGACGCGTGCAGAATCCAGGCGGCCATCTCCTTGCGCAGAGCGGCGATCTTGCTGCTCTCGGCAGGGTCGGTTTCCCTCCGCAGGGCATCGTTGATGATGTCCAGCAGACGGGCCCGGCCGTCCGAATCCCGTGAAAGTTCCTGAATGCGCAGCACCGCGGCACCCGGCGACAACCGCTCCTGGCGCGCGACCAGTGTCACCTGATCCGCCATGAAGGCGGTGATCGAAAAGCGCGACGGATCGGTTTGCAGACGCATTGGCAGCCCTCCTCCCGGGAACGGCATCGCTCCCGTCCAGAAAATCGGGAGCGAACTGGGAAAAGGCTACTCCACTTAAGGTCTATTACAGACCTGAAATCGGGCGCGGCATGTCGTCGCGTGCACAAACGATTTTCATACCACGCCCGATCGCACCAATGGCCGGTGCGGAGGTTGGGCGCTCAGCCCTGCACGAAGCGCTTTTCGAACCGCGCGAGGTCGGCCGTGTCGATGGCGACGTGCAGGTGGGCCTGCGCGTCGTCGTCCTCCCGCCCCAGCACCTCGCCCTTTGCGTAGAGCCAGGCGAGCGCCGCACCGTCGCCGAGGTCGATCGACAAATCAACCACTTGGCGGTGAGCGTTCATACGCTGGTCGAGCAGTTGGTCCAGCGCATCGATGCCTTCCCCGGACAGGGCCGACACCGCCACGGCGCGCGGGTTGCGCCGGGTCTGGGCCAGAACGGCGTCGCGGGATTCCGCATCCAGCGCGTCGATCTTGTTCAGCACCTCGATGACACGGTCATCCTCGTCCGGGTCCATGCCCATGTCGCGCATGACCTCGTGCACGTCGGCCCGCTGGGCGTCGGTGTCGACGTGCACGATGTCGCGGACGTGCAGGATGATGTCGGCGGCGTCCACCTCCTCCAGCGTGGCGCGGAAGGCGGCGACGAGACCGTGCGGCAGGTCGGAGATGAAACCCACCGTGTCCGACAGGATCACCTTGCGGCCGGACGGCAGCGTGACCTGACGCATGGTCGGGTCCAGCGTCGCGAACAGCAGGTCCTTGGCGAACACGTCGGCGTTGGCCAGCCGGTTGAACAGCGTGGACTTGCCGGCGTTGGTGTAGCCGACCAGAGCCACGACCGGGTACGGCACCTTGGCGCGCGCCTTGCGGTGCAGGCCACGGGTGCGCCGAACCTCCTCAAGCTCCTTCTTGATCTTGACGATGCGGTCGCCGATCAGGCGGCGGTCGATTTCCAGCTGCGATTCGCCGGGACCGCCGAGGAAGCCGAAGCCGCCGCGCTGCCGTTCCAGGTGGGTCCAGGACCGGACCAGACGCGACTTCTGGTAGGTCAACGCCGCCAGTTCAACCTGAAGCATGCCTTCGCGCGTGCGGGCGCGGGCGCCGAAGATCTCCAGGATCAGGCCGGTTCGGTCGATCACCTTCGCCTTCAGCGCCCTTTCCAGGTTGCGCTGCTGCACGGGTGACAGGGCGTGGTCCATGATGACGAGGGTAGCCTCCGTCTCCTCCACGACCTGGGCAAGATGCTCCACCGTCCCCGACCCGAGCAGGATCGAGGGCTGCGGGCGATTCACCCGCGCGCATTCGGCGTGCACGACGTCCAGGTCGATGGCAAGCGCAAGGCCCACCGCCTCGTCCAGGCAGGACTCGGGATGGCGCAAAGCCCCGTCCGTCTCATTGCGGAGGACGGGGTGGACCACGATGGCCCGGCCGGAGGCGGACAGCGCCCGGCCGTTGCCATTGGTCGGAAGATCAGACGCTTTCACCTTCCTTGGGCGGCTCGAAAAGTTGGATCGGATGTGCGGGCATGACGGTCGAGATCGCGTGCTTGTAGACCAGCTGCGAATGCGCATCGCGCCGCAGCAGGACGGAGAAGTTGTCGAACCAGGTGATGATCCCCTGAAGCTTTACGCCGTTCACGAGAAAGACGGTCACGGGAGTCTTGTTCTTGCGGACGTGATTGAGGAACACGTCCTGCACGTTTTGGCTTTTTTCAGACATTTATGTCGCCCCCTTCTTCAGTGTTTTTGGGGCTCCTTCTACAGAGCCCGCTCCCCGCAGCGATAAGGTTTGGTGTGCGTTGCAACCGTCTCGACTACTGTTCAACCGATATGGTGTCACCGCCACGTCCCACCAAGCCGCACAGCGCGTGGCATGTATCGTACCGGTGGGTCGGCGGGAACCGGCCGAAGCCGCTGCCCTCACCTGAACCTATTAGCACTGGTACGATGCCCGCGCCATGGGCACATTCCATATCGATGTCAGCATCGCCAAGAAACCAGACGTCCGGTCCCGGTTCGATGCCCGCGGGCTCCAGCGCCATGCGCACTGGCGCGATATGCGGCTTGTCGAACGGCGCGTCCTGGGCACCGACCAGCCGGCCGAAGTAACGGGTCCAGCCCAGCGCGTCGGCTTCCGCCCGCAGAAAGCGGCCGGTCTTGTTCGACACCACCGCCTGATAGATGCCGCGCTCCGCGAAGCTGCGCAGCAGGGACTCCGCACCGAGCAGCGGTCGCAGGTGGTCGATGTGATGGGATTCGAAATAGGCGTAGAAGAGGTCGCGCGCGTCGGTCCAGCGCTCGCCGAAGATGCGGGGGAAGCTGTCGCGCAGCGACTGCTTGATGCGCTCCCGCGCCTCAGCCTCGCTCCAGGGCTCGTGCCCAAAACTCACCAGCGCGTGATTCAGCGCGGCGCGGACCGTGCCCCAGTTGTCCACCAGCGTGTTGTCCCAGTCATACAGGACAGCGCGGGGCAGAACCGGCACAGTGTCCACGATGTCGGCCAGACCGGTCACGCCGTCATCCCCGCCACATAGTCGAGATAGGCCTGCCGCAGGGTCCGGGTGATGGGACCCGGCTTCCCGTTGCCGACCGGGCGCCCATCGATGCGCGTCACCGGCAGGGCGAAGGTCCCGGCCGATGACACGAAGGCCTCCTGCGCGTTCACCGCCTCCTCGACCGTGAAGGGACGCTCCTCCACCGGGATGCCGCGCTCGGCCGCCAGCCGCAGCAGCGACAGGCGCGTGATCCCGTTCAGAATTTTGGTGGAGGGCGGGCGAGTCACCAGAACGCCCTCGCCCGTCACGATCCAGGCGTTGGAGGAGCTGCCCTCCGTCACCGTGCCGTCCGAATCGATCAGCCAAGCCTCGTAGGCACCCGACTCGGCCGCCTGCTGCTTCGCCAGAACGGGGGCCAGCAGGCCCACGGTCTTGATGTCCCGCCGGCCCCAGCGAATGTCGGGCACAGTGACGACCGACACGCCGTTCTCCAGATGCTCCGGCTTGGCGAAGGCGGTCACGCGCTTCGCGGTCATGACCAGGGTCGGCTTGGCACCCGCCGGGAATTTGAAGTCGCGCGAGGCGACCCCACGGGTGATCTGGACGTAGAGCGAGCCGTTGTGCAGCCCATTTCGGCGCACCAGCTCCCGCGCGATCATTTCGACCACGCGCGGGGCGGCTGGCCAGTCCATGCGCAACTCGCGCAGGCTGCGTCCCAGCCGCTCCATATGGCCCTCCAGATCCGCGAAGCGCCCGTCGAGGATGGTGACCACCTCGTAGACGCCGTCGGCGAACTGAAAGCCACGGTCTTCCACATGAACCGCCGCCTGCCGGTGCGGCAGATAACGGCCATTGACGTATGCCCATCGAGCCATGTCGGCCTATTTAGTTCGTAGCCAAAACGATACGGGATACAATCAGAAAATTTCAAGCCGAACCGCCACCGCCTCCTCCGCCTTCTTTACCCGCTCGACGGTGGAAAGGACGATGACGTGGCTTCTTTCGGCCGGATGACGGTGTCAGGCCGGGGATCGCGTCCCCGTACCTGCTGGGTCCGGCGCATCTGGGACGGCACCAATGCGGGAGCGGGCAAGGCAGCAGTCGGTCAGTCGACGAACATCTTGCCCTTTTCGTTGCCGTGCACGCCCAGCGACTTCAGCTTGCGGTGCAGGGCGGAGCGCTCCATGCCGACAAAGGAGGCGGTGCGGGAGATGTTGCCGCCGAAGCGGGTGACCTGGGCCAGCAGGTATTCGCGCTCGAACACCTCGCGCGCCTCACGCAGCGGCAGCCCCATGATCTCGCCGCCCTTGTCCCACTTCAAGACGGTGGGGGTGATGGCGCCGATTTCCGGCGGAAGCTGGTCGGCGCGGATCGCCTCCTTGGGGTCGCCCTGGGCCATGATCAGCAACCAGTCGACCACGTTGCGGAGCTGGCGCACGTTGCCCGGCCAGTCGTAGGCCTGGAGCGCCGCCATAGCGTCCTCGCCGAACTCGCGCGGCGGCAGGCCGGCGGCCTCGGCGGAGCGCTGCATGAAATGGCGGGCCAGCAGCGGGATGTCCTCGCGCCGCTCGGCCAGCGAGGGCACACGGATCGGGACGACGGCGAGGCGGTAGAATAGATCCTGGCGGAAGCGGCCCTGCTCGATCTCCGCCTGGAGGTCTCGGTTGGACGTGGCGACGACGCGCACGTCCACCTCCACCCGGTGGCCGCCGCCCACGCGCTCGAACACCTGCTCCTGGAGCGCACGGACGATCTTGCCCTGGGTTTCCAGCGGCATGTCAGCGACCTCGTCCAGCAGCAGCGTGCCGGAATGGGCCTGTTCGAAGGTGCCGATCTTGCGCCCGCCGCCATCCACGCCGGCTTCGGTGCCGAACAGCTCCATCTCCAGCCGGTCTGGGCGCATGGTGGCACAGTTCAGTCCCACGAACGGCCCGCCGTTGCGGCGGGAGCGGGCGTGGATCAGGCGTGCCACGACCTCCTTGCCGGAGCCGGCCGGGCCGGTGATCAGCACGCGGCTGCCGGTGGGCGCCACCTTCTCGATGCTCTGGCGCACTTGGTTGATGGCGGATGAGCGGCCGATCAGCTCCGCCTCGCCGCCGGCGCGCAGCTTCAACTCCTCGTTCTCGCGCTTCAGCCGGGCGGCCTCGATGGCGCGGTCCACCATCAGCAGCAGACGGTCGGCCTTGAACGGCTTCTCGATGAAGTCATAGGCGCCGACCTTGATGGCCGACACGGCGGTTTCGATGTTGCCGTGGCCGGAAATCATGATGACCGGCAGATTCTGGTGGTCGCGCATCAACTGCTCCAGAATCTGGAGCCCGTCGAGGCGGCTGCCCTGGAGCCAGATGTCGAGGATCACGAGGCTGGGGCGCCGGGCGGCGACCTGCGCGAACGCCTGATCGGCGTCGGCGGCCTCGCGGGTCTTCATGCCTTCGTCGTTCAGGATGCCGGCGATCAGCATCCGGATGTCCGCTTCGTCGTCGACGATCAGAATGTCATGCGCCATGGGCTGCGTGCCTCTTCTCTCCACCGGTCTCCGCCGGCGTGCCGCTTCCGCCGAGGGCGGCGCCCTCGGCCGGTGAGGTGTTGGGGATGACCAGGCCGACGCGCGCCCCGCCGCCTTCGCGGTCTTCCAGGGTCAGCACGCCGCCGTGGTCTTCCATGATCTTCTTGACGATGGCGAGGCCGAGACCGGTCCCCTTCGCCCGCGTCGTCACATAGGGTTCGGTCAGCCGGTCCCGCTCCTCGGTCGGCAGACCCTTCCCGTTGTCCTCCACGACCATCGCCACGCTTTCCTCATCCGCCTTGACGCGGATGGACACGGCCCCCGGCGGCAGTTCCGCCCCATCGGCGGGGACCGGCCGGCCTTCGATAGCGTCGGCGGCGTTCTGCAGCAGGTTGGTCAGCGCCTGGCTGATCTGCCGGCTGTCGCAATGGACGGACAGCGGACCCGCCGGCAGGTCCATGTCGAACTTGATCTTGCCGGCGTGCGCACTCGATTGCAGGAACACGGCCTGCCGGACGAGGTCGTTGATGTTGCAGGGCTTCATGACCGGCTGCGGCATGCGTGCGAAGGCCGAGAACTCGTCCACCATGCGCCGGATGTCGTCCACCTGCCGGACGATGGTGTCCGTGCACATGGTGAAGACGTCGGTGTCGGTGGTGATTTCCTTCAGGTACTTGCGGCGCAGGCGCTCGGCGGACAGTTGGATGGGGGTCAGCGGGTTCTTGATCTCGTGCGCGATGCGCCGGGCCACGTCGGCCCAAGCGGCCTTGCGCTGGGCGGAGACCAGTTCGGTGATGTCGTCGAAGGTGACGACGTAGCCGCGCACCTCCCCTGCCCCGCGCCCCTCCGCGGAGATACGCACCAGCAGCGTCAATGGCGTGGTGCCGGGGCGGCGGATCTGAATCTGGTCCTGCACCACCCGGCCGGGCTTGGACGGCGCGTGGTCGAGCAGTTCGCCCATCTCCGGCGACAGGTCGGCCAGCTTGCGTCCGATCAACGTTTCCGGATCCTCCACGCCCAGCAACCGCGCGGCGGAGAAGTTCGGCAGGTTGATGCGCCCTTCGGCGTCGAGGCCGATCACGCCGGCCGACACGCCGCCCAGCACCGTCTCCGTGAAGCGGCGGCGCTCGTCCAGCAGGCGGTTGGTGGACAGCAACTCGTGCCGCTGGCTCTCAATTTCCGTCGTCATGCGGTTGAAGGCGCGCGACAGCAGGCCAAGCTCGTCCTCACCCGGCGGCTCGGTCACGCGGACGGTCAGGTCGCCCGCCCGCACCCGCTCCGCCGCACCGATCAGCGCGCTGATGGGCCGCGCCAGCTTGGTCGCGAAGATCAGGCCCGCCCACACGGCCGCCAGAAGCAGCAGAAGCGCCACGACCAGGAAAATCGCGGTGAAGGTGATCTGCAGGCTGCCGCGCTGGCTTTCCAGCGCCGCGTATTCCTTCACAGCGCCCTCGGCCGAGGCCATGTGGGACAGCACGCGCGGTTCCACCATGCGGCCGACATAGAGGTAGGTGTCGGCGAAGCGGTCCAGGCGGACCAGCGCGCGCACGCGGTCATCGCTCTCGCTGACGATCATCGCCACTTCGCCCCGACGGGCGGTTTGCAACTTATCGTCGGGGATCGGGTCGAATTCCAGCGCGAAGGTGTATCCGGACCGCGCCACGATGGAGCCGGTCGTCCCGTTGAAGACGATGGCCTCCGACAGGGCGCGCAGCATCGCCTGGGTGGCAACCACCTGCTCGAACCGTTCGGGATCGGCGGCAAGCCGCGCCGCCTCCTGGTTCAGGTCGTTCGCCATGGCAAGCGCGTCGGCGCGAATATTCTGCTGGTGCTCGTGCAGATAGGCACTGGCGACGGCCAAGGACTCGTTCACCGCCGTGCGCACCCGGTCGCTGAACCAGGACTGGACGCCGACATAGAAGAAGACGGTGGCGAAGGCGGCCATGATGATGGCCGGGGCCACCGCCAGCAGGCTGAACACCGCGACCAGCCGCACATGCAACTGGGAACCGGCCAAGCCCCGCCGACGCCCGATCCAGAGATAGACGATGCGCCGGGCGATCAGCACGCCGAGCAGAAGCAGAAGCGCCAGATCCAGCGTCAGCAGCAGCGTGACGGTGCGCGGGTTCGTTTCCCCGAACGGCGCGCTTTCGGTCAGCGCCGTGTAGGTGGCGAACCCGGCCACCAGCGCGGCCAGGGACAGCGCGACCGCCAACCGCTTCGTCAGGCCGACGCGGGCCGACCAGCGGAGGAACTGCTGCCAAAGCGCCGTGGCGTTTTCAGAGGTTGTGGACGACATGAATCCGGCAAAGCAAGATGTTGCCGGAAAGATACACCATCTGTTGCCGCGCTGCCAAGCCGCAAGCCTTTGGCCTTTCGGATAGGCTTCCGGAAGCCCGCCAATGCCCTAGGCGGCACGGCCTCCTGTCACAAAAAGGGCACGCCGTGGTGTGTATGTCGCCGGGCCGGGCACACACGACCCATATTGCGCCGAGTGGAAGCGCGGGTTGGGCCGGCGGCCCAACACCCGATCACTTCAGCCCGCGCACCACCTGTATGTCCAGATCGCGAATCTTCTTGCGCAGCGTATTGCGGTTCAGCCCCAGAAGTTGCGCCGCCTTGATCTGGTTGCCCCGCGTGGCCGAAAGGCTGAGCGAGATCAGCGGCCGTTCCACCTCGCGCAGCACGCGGTCGTACAAACCGTTGGACGGCATTCCGTCCTTGTGGGCGGCGAAATAGTCCTTCAGGTGCCGCTCCACTGCGGACGACAGCCCCTCTCCCTGCGGTTCCTCGACGGGCTGGGCGGCGGGGGTGGCGTCGGCCAGCTCTGCCTCGATCACGTCAAGGCTGATGACCTCCTGCGAGTACAGGGCGGCCAGACGGCGGACGAGGTTTTCCAACTCACGCACGTTGCCGGGCCAGCGATAGCGCTTCAGCCGGTCCATGGCCGGCTGGTCGATGCTTTTGACCGGCAGGCCTTGCGCCGCGCACTGGTTCAGGAAGTGACGCACCAGCAACGGCACGTCCTCCGTCCGCTCGCGCAGCGGCGGCAGGCGGATCGGAACGACGCACAGGCGGTAGAACAGGTCTTCGCGGAACAGACCCTGGCGGATCAGCGTACGCAGGTCACGGTGCGTGGCGGCGACGATGCGTACGTCCGTCTTGATGGGCGTACGTCCGCCGACCGTGGTGTACTCGCCTTCCTGCAACACGCGCAGCAGGCGGGTCTGCGCCTCCAGCGGCATGTCGCCGATCTCGTCCAGGAACAGGGTGCCGCCCTGAGCCTGCTCGAACCGGCCGGTGGACCGGTTCGTGGCTCCGGTGAAGGCGCCCTTTTCGTGGCCGAACAACTCGGACTCGATCAACTCGCGCGGGATCGCGGCCATGTTGATGGCGACGAAGGGACCGTTGCGGCGCTTGCCGTAGTCGTGCAGCGCGCGGGCCACCAGCTCCTTGCCGGTGCCGGACTCGCCGGTGATGGTGACCGTCAGGTCGGTGCCCATCAAACGGGCAAGGACGCGGTAGATCTCCTGCATGGCCGGCGAGCGGCCGATCAGCGGCAGTTGCTCGTCCGACTCTCCGGCGTCTGCCGGCAGAGCCGCCGGCGGCGTGTTGGAGTTCAACGCCCTCTCGACGACCGACACCAACTCCTTCAGGTCGAAGGGCTTGGGAAGGTATTCGAAGGCGCCGCGCTCCGCCGCCTTCACGGCGGTGATCAGCGTGTTCTGCGCGCTCATCACGATGACGCGCAGGTCCGGCCGGATTTTCTTGATGCGCGGGATCAGGTCGAGCCCGTTCTCATCCGGCATCACCACGTCGGTGATGATCAGATCGCCCTGCCCGTCCGCCACCCAGCGCCAGAGCGTCGAGGCGTTGCCGGTGGTGCGCACCTCGTGGCCGAGGCGCGCGAGCGCCTGGGTGAGCACGGTGCGGATAGCGCGGTCGTCGTCCGCGACGAGGATCGTGGCCGCACTCATCCGCGAGACCCTCGAACGCCTCTGGACGGAACAAGATCGCCGGTAATCTGCGATTCATCGTACATGGGTAGCGAGACCTTGAAGACGGTGCGGCGCGGCTGGCTGTCAAATTCGATGACACCGCCGTGGTCGCCGACGATTTTGGCGACCAATGCAAGACCAAGGCCAGTTCCGTTCACCTTCGTGGTGACGAAGGGATCGAACAGGTTGGATCGCAAATCCTCGGGTATGCCTTCCCCATTATCCTGAACGGACACCAGCAAAGGCAGGTGCAGGCGGGTGTCGCCGCCCGGAAGGGCCATGCGCACCCCGTGCTGATAAGATGTGCTGAGCAGGATCTCACCGCCCGGATCGGGGGCAGCTTCTGCCGCATTTTTAATCAGGTTCAGAAAAATCTGAATAAGCTGGTCGCGGTTGCCATAGACCGGCGGCAGTGACGGATCGTACCGCTCGATGAAGCGGATGTTCCGCGCAAAGCCGCTCTGCGCCACCTTGCGCACATGCTCCAGCACGGTGTGGATGTTCACCGCGGCCCGCTCCAACGGCCGCTGGTCGGAGAACACCTCCATCCGGTTGACCAGCGCCACGATGCGGTCCGCCTCGTCGCAGATCAGGCGCGTCAGCACCCGGTCCGCCTCGCTGCAGTTCTCTTCCAGCAGTTGCGCCGCTCCGCGGATGCCCGACAGCGGATTCTTCACCTCGTGCGCCAGCATGGACGCCATGGCGGTCACCGACCGGGCCGCGTTGCGGTGGGTCAGGGAATTGTCGATTTTCCGGGCCAGCGTGCGCTCGTTGATCGTCACCAGCACATGGTCAGAGGGATCGCCCATGGCCGCCACGCGCACCGTGACGTGATGCGGGCCGATGCGCGGCGTGTCAATGGTGACGCCTTCCTGCGACACGCTGCGGCGGCCCTGCTGCACCTGCTCGATCAGACCCATGACGGGGCTGTCCGGCGGCAGAAGGTCGGCCAGCGGAAGGCCCTCCATCATTGTGGAGGACAGGTCGAAGAACTCCTGCGCCTCCAGGTTCACGTAGCGGATGTCTCCGGAACCGTCGACAACCAGCACGGGGTCGGGCAGAGCGCTGAGCACCACGCCCGCGTCGATGCGGGCTGGCCGGCAGGGATGCGGGTGCGGCCGTGGCGAGCGGCGGGGAAGCGGCGTGGCGGCGGAGGTGCGGGCCATCAGGCAGCCATCCTTTCGATCGCCGGGGCGTAGAAGTCGCGGATGAAGCCGCGCACCGCCTCCGGGTTGGACATGCGGTTGACCTCGGATCGGAACTCGTTCGAGTCACGGAGGCCGGTCGAATACCAGGAGACATGCTTGCGGGCGACGCGCAGTCCGCCTTCCACGCCATAATGGGTCAGCATAGCGTCGTAGTGCTCCAGCAGCGTGTCGAGCTGCTCGTGCAGCGGCGGATCGGGAAGCCGCTCGCCGGTGCGCAGATAGTGCATGACCTGCGCCGGGAACCACGGGCGCCCGTAGCTGCCACGCCCGATCATCACGCCGTCGGCGCCGGATTGGGCAAGCGCCTGGTCCACGGCGTCGAAGCTGGTGATGTCGCCGTTGACGACGATGGGGATCGACACGGCGTCTTTCACGGACCGGATGAAGGCCCAGTCCGCGATGCCGTTGTACATCTGGTTGCGGGTGCGGCCGTGCACGGTGACCATCCGGATCCCGCACTCCTCGGCGATGCGGGCCAACCGCGGCGCGTTCAGGCTGTCCTCGTCCCAACCCTTGCGCATCTTCAGCGTCACCGGGATCGACACGGCCTTCACCGTCGCCTCCAGGATCCGGGCTGCGAGAGCCTCGTCCCGCATCAGGGCGGAGCCGGCATGGCCGTTGACAACCTTTTTAACCGGGCAGCCGAAGTTGATGTCGATGATGGCTGCCCCGCGGTCCTCGTTCAGTTTCGCGGCTTCCGCCATCACCTCCGGCTCACAGCCGGCAAGCTGGACCGCCATCGGAAACTGCTCGGGCTCGCACTCCACCATGCGCAGGGTCTGCCGGTTCTCCCGGATCATGGCCTGGCTCGCAACCATTTCGGACACGACGAGACCGCAGCCGGACTTCTTGACGAGCCGGCGGAAGGGGAGATCCGTCACGCCGGACATAGGGGCGAGGATCACCGGACCCTCAAGCGTGATGGAGCCGATTTGAATGGCCATTTTCACCTGCCCACTTGATGGGCACATCAACGATATGATGAGATTTTGTGCACGCTAGCACAGCGATTCGGCACGTTGCAAGTGCCCAGCGGGCGTGCGCCGGGGTGGCTGCTATGCGCGCAGACTAGCCTAAAAGGACGTCGGTGACGAACTTCACGCCGGGATAGGCGAGCGTGAGCAGCAGATAGGCGATCAGGATGAGACGGGTGGCCAGCCGCCCGCGAACCCCGGTGCGGGCGTGCGCCAGCAGAAGCCCGCCGATGACCAGGAAACTGGCGACCGACAGCAGCGTCTTGTGATCCGGCCGCAGCAGCGTGCCCTGCTCGTAGTAGAGCACGGCCATGCCCGTGGCGAGGCCGGCGCCCAGCACGGCCTCCGACGCGCTCAGCAGCGTCACCTGCAACCGCTCGCTTTCCGTGACCGGCGGCAGGAAGCGGGTCAGCGGAGTCGGGCGCTTCGCCTTCAAGGCCCGCTCCTGCAGGAAGGCGGCGAGCGACGAGACCGCGGCGAGCGTCAGCAGCGCGTAGGTGATCACCGACACGGCGATGTGCAGATCGATCCAGATGCCGGGTGCGCCGCCGCGCAACAGCGGCGCCGGGGCCTCCTGCGCCAGCGTCGCGAAGGCGCCGACCAGCAGCAGGTAGGGCAGCAACAGCGGCGACAGTCGCCACGCCGACCGGGTCATCGCGCAGAGCGCCGTGAACAGCAGCATGCAGGCCGCGATGGTCACCCACAGGGCCGTGGACAGGCCGGTGTGCCAGCGGCCCGCCACCTGGGTCAGCGACCACAGGGCCGGGCCGGCGAAGCCCAGCACCAGCGCGCCCCAGAAATAGCCGGAGCGGCCTTCCACCCCCTGCCCTGCGATGCGACGATAGGGATAGATCGAGGCCGGCAGCAGCGCGAGCAACGCGGTCAGGCTGTAGACGATGTTCTGCGACATGCGGCGGACCCGTGCCCTTCCCTATCCTGATTGTGCAATCTGTTGTGGGTCTTGGCGGAACAGCGGGGACAGGCTAGGCTCCCGCTCGCGTCCGTCAAGCGCCGAAATGGTCTCGCGCCAATCACTTATAGCCCAACCGGTACGGATCCGTCCCATGCCTTCCTGCACCGCGCTGATCGTCGCTGCCGGCAGCGGCCAGCGTTTCGGCGCCGAGCGCCCCAAGCAGTATTTAGACCTCGCCGGACGCCCGATCCTGCGCCACACGGTGGAAGCGTTCCTGCACCACCCTCAAGTGAGCGCGGTCCAGGTGGTGATCAATCCGGCGTTTCGTGACCTCTACGAGACCGCGGTGGCGGGGCTCGCCCTGCCCGAACCGGTGGCCGGCGGGGCCTCGCGTCAGGATTCGGTGCGCAACGGGCTCGAACGGCTGGCCGAATCGGCGCCGGACCTCGTGCTGATCCACGACGCCGCCCGCCCGCTGATCGATGAGGCCACCATCGGCGCGGTGATCGCGGCCCTCGACGCGCAGCCGGCCGCCATCGCCGCCGTCCCGGTGGCCGACACGCTGAAGCGCGGGCGCGACGGGCTGGTCGCCGACACGGTGGACCGCTCCGGCCTATGGCGCGCCCAGACGCCGCAGGGCTTCCGCTTTCCCGACATCCTGGCCGCCCACCGCGCCGCGGCCGGGCTGGAACTGACCGACGACGCGGCCGTGGCCGAGCGCGCCGGGCTGCCCGTGGCCCTGGTGCCCGCCAAGGAGGAGAATTTCAAGGTGACGACCCCCGACGACCTGACCCGCGCCGCCAGCACGCTGAGTGGCCGCGGTCTGCATGCCGAATTGTCGGACATCCGCACCGGCATGGGCTTCGACGTGCACCGCTTCACGGAGGGCGACCATGTGACGCTGTGCGGCGTCCGCGTGCCGCACACGCAGACGCTGGAAGGCCATTCGGATGCCGACGTCGGGCTGCACGCGCTGACCGACGCGATCCTGGGCGCGCTGTGCGCCGGGGACATCGGCAGCCACTTCCCGCCCAGCGATCCGCAGTGGCGCGGCGCCGACAGCGCCCGCTTCCTGCGCCACGCGGCCGATCTGGTGGCCGAGCGCGGCGGACGGATCGCCCATGTGGACGTGACCATCATCTGTGAACGCCCGAAGGTCGGTCCGCACCGCGACGCCATGACCACGCGGATTGCCGAAATTTTGGGCATGGACGACGGCCGCGTCAGCGTGAAGGCCACGACCACCGAAAAGCTGGGCTTCACCGGCCGTGGCGAAGGCATCGCCGCGCAGGCAGTGGCGACGGTGCGCCTGCCGGGGTAGGCTGTCCCTGGAGCAACTGGAACGATAAGAAGAAAGGGACCGCCGCATGTTCCCCGATCACATCCGCGAACTCGCCGCCAAGCTGCTCGCCGAATTCGAACTGGCCGGATACACCGTGGCGACAGCCGAATCCTGCACGGGCGGCCTTATCGCCGGGGCGCTGACGGACATTCCCGGATCGTCGAAGGTGGTCGACCGCGGCTTCGTCACCTACTCCAACGTCGCGAAATCGGAACTGTTGGGCGTCCCACCCAGCCTGATCCACGCCCACGGCGCGGTCAGCGCGGAGGTCGCGGTCGCCATGGCGGTGGGTGCACTGGCCAAGTCGAAGGCGGATATTTCGGTGGCGGTGACCGGCGTTGCTGGTCCGGGCGGCGGCACGCCCGAAAAGCCGGTGGGGCGCGTCTACATCGCGACGGCTGTGCGCCGCGGCACCGCCAAGCACAAGGAATACACCTTCCCCGGCGACCGCGAGGCCGTGCGCATCGCGACCGTCCAGGCGGCGCTGGAGCGGTTGAGGACCGCGCGCCCCGACACCAGCCTGCGGTGATTAGGACTGTGGCTTAAGCCGTCCGGGCCGCGGCCGGGCGGACGGCGCTGTTGCCGTAGAGTTGCTCGGCGCGGGTCTCGAAAGCCTGCACCATGCGGCGCACGGCCTCGTTGAACAGCACGCCCATGATCTTCTGCAGCATCTTCGAGCGGAACTCGAAGTCCACGTAGAAGTCCACGCAGACGCCGCGCTCGTGTGGGGTGAAGATCCAATGGTTGTTCAGGTACTGGAACGGCCCCTCGGTGTACTGCACGTCGATGCGGCGGCCCGGCTCGTCCAGTTCGACGCGGGAGGTGAAGCGCTCCCGCACCATCTTGAAGCCGATGACGAGGTCCGCGAACATGACGTTGCCTTCGCGGCGGCGGATGCGGGCAGCGAGGCACCAGGGCAGGAATTCCGGATACTTCTCCACGTCGGCGACGAGCCGGTACATCTGTTCCGGCGTGTAGGGAAGAACCTTCTTTTCCGCGTGCGTCGGCATACCCGCTCCGTTTCTCTGACCGCTGTCAGCCCGCGCCCGTCAGCCGGCAGCCACCGCCAGCTTGCGAAGGCGGGCTTCGCGCAGCTTCTCGAAATCCGCGCCCGCGTGATAGGACGAACGGGTCAGCGGAGTCGAGGCCACCATCAGGAAACCCTTGCCGCGCCCAAGTGTTGCGTAGCTCTGGAATTCTTCCGGAGTCACGAACCGGTCCACCGCCGCGTGCTTGGTCGTCGGTTGGAGGTACTGGCCGATGGTCATGAAGTCAACGTCGGCGGCGCGCAGATCATCCATGACCTGCCCGACCTCCTCCTTCGTCTCGCCCAGCCCGACCATGATGCCGGACTTGGTGAACATGGACGGATCCAGCTCCTTCACCCGCGCCAGCAGCTGGAGCGACGTGAAATAGCGGGCACCCGGACGAATCGTCGGGTACAGCCGCGGCGCGGTTTCCAGATTGTGGTTGAAGACGTCGGGTTTGGCCTCGACCACCACCTCCACGGCACCCTTCTTCTTCTGGAAGTCGGGGGTCAGAATCTCGATGGTCGTGCCCGGCGACGCGGCGCGGATGGCGCGGATGGTGCGCGCGAAATGCTCCGCACCACCGTCCTCCAGGTCGTCGCGGTCGACCGAGGTCACCACGACGTGGCTGAGCTTCAGCTGGGCAACGGCCTCGGCGACGTTGTCCGGCTCGTGCGGGTCCAGCTTGTCGGGGCGGCCGGTCTCGACGTTGCAGAAGGCGCAGCCGCGCGTGCAGATCGAGCCCAGGATCATGAAGGTGGCGTGCTTGTGCTTCCAGCACTCCCCGATGTTCGGGCAGGCCGCTTCCTCGCACACGGTGTGGAGCTTGAGCCCGCGCATCAGCTGTCGGGTCTCGTTGTACTCCTGGCTCGTCGGCGCCTTCACCCGAATCCAGCCGGGCTTGCGCTGGATGGGGTTGTCGGGCTTGTGGGCCTTTTCGGGATGGCGAAGCTTTTCGGGCTGATCGGCCACGGTCATGATCTTGATAGCTCCCACGGGCTGCCCTGGGACAGCGCCGATGCTGAACGGGGACGCGCTTGCACTGACGCAACCGACGAACACGGGTTCGCCGGATAGGCCGGGATGACCGACCGGTCAAGTCTGTTTTATCGATTCGGGCGAAGATCGCCTAGACAACAAAAGTCTAAGCGGCGCAGAAGCCCGACCGACGGCAGCGTCGGCTCGCCGGGACGCCGCCGGTCCTGCGACCAAATGCGGCGGCCCTTGGCCTGCGCGGCGCTCCCGCGGTTCCCACACCGACCGGTTGATCCCCTCTCGGCCTAACAGAGCGGCCTGTTAGAAGTGGATAGCCCGGCCATAGGCATCAAGCACCGACTCGTGCATCATCTCCGACAGGGTCGGGTGCGGGAACACCGTCTCCATCAGTTCCTTCTCGGTGGTCTCCATGGTCTTGGCGACCGTGTAGCCCTGGATCAGCTCCGTCACCTCGGCGCCGACCATGTGGGCTCCCAGAAGCTCGCCGGTCTTGGCGTCGAACACGGTCTTCACCATGCCGTCCGCCTCGCCCAGCGCGATGGCCTTGCCGTTGCCGATGAAGGGGAAGCGGCCGACGCGGACGTCGTATCCCGCTTCCTTGGCCTTCGTCTCGGTCAGGCCGACGGAGGCGATCTGCGGGTGCGAGTAGGTGCAGCCCGGAATGTTGCGGACGTCCAGCGGGTGCGGGTGCTGGCCGGCGATGTGCTCGGCTGCGATCACACCCTCGTGGCTGGCCTTGTGGGCGAGCCAGGGCGCGCCGGTCACGTCGCCGATGGCGTAGACGCCCGGCTCCTCCGTCTGGCACCACTGGTTGGTCTTGATGTGCCCGCGGTCGGTCTTCACCTTGGTGTTCTCCAGGCCAAGGTTTTCCGTGTTCGGGGCGATGCCCACGGCCAGGATGACGCGGTCGACCGTGATGTCCTCGGTCTTGCCGTTGGCCTCCACCGCCACCGTCACGCTGTCGGCGCCCTTGCGCAGGTTGCCGGCCTTACCGCTGGTGATGATGCGCATGCCCTGCTTTTCGAACTGCTTGCGGGCGAAGGCGGAGATTTCGTCGTCCTCGACCGGCAGGATGCGGTCCATCACCTCGACCACCGTCACCTTGGTGCCCAGCTCGTTGTAGAAGCTGGCGAACTCGATGCCGATGGCGCCGGAACCGATGACCAGCATCGACTTCGGCGTGGTGTCCGGGGTCATCGCCTTGCGGTAGGTCCAGACGAGCTTGCCGTCGTCCTCCAGCCCCGGCAGCGTGCGGGCGCGGGCGCCGGTGGCGATGATGATGTTCTTGGCGCCGAAGGTGCCGACCGCAGCGCCGTTCTTGGTGACGGCGATCTGGCCCTTGCCCAGCAGCTTGGCCTCGCCCTCGATGACGACGACCTTGTTCTTCTTCAGCAGGTGCTTGACGCCGCCGTTCAACTGGCCCGCCACCTTGCGGGAGCGCTGCACGACCTTGTCCAAGTCGAAAGACGGATTCTGGATGACCAGACCGTAATCCGCGGCGTGCTTGGCGTTGCGCAGCACTTCCGCCGAGCGCAGCAGCGCCTTGGTCGGGATGCAGCCCCAGTTCAGGCAGATGCCGCCCAGGTTCTCGCGCTCCACAACGGCGGTGCGAAGGCCGAGCTGCGCGGCGCGGATCGCCGCCACATAGCCGCCCGGACCGCCGCCAATGACGATGAGGTCGTAATTCATGTCGGCCAAGGGTTATCCTCCCTCTGAGATCAAGGCGCGCCCGTGTCGCCGTCCTTTGCGGCGGCGGATTTGGCGAAGAAATCCTCTTCGACCCGGCATGCCTCGTCGATGATCATTTGGTACAGCGTCCGCATGAAGGCCGGATCAAGCCCCTGGGTTTCGCCCAGCTCCGCCGCCCTGGCCTTCACCGCTTCGACGCGGTCCGGCAGGACGGAGGGCAGCCCCTCCCTCTGCTTGATGGCGGCGACCCGCCGGACGACACCGAAGCGGCGCCCGAGCAGTTCGACGATCTCCGCATCCAGTGCGTCGATCTCCGCGCGCAGGGGGGAGAGGCTGGCGCTCATGGTCCGGTCACTCCGTTACAGAAGCATGCTGAGCGGGTCCTCGATCAGCTTTTTGAAGGCCGCCAGGAACTCCGCGCCCTGGGCGCCGTCGGCCACGCGGTGGTCGACGGTGACCGTGACGGTCATCACCGTGGCGATGACCAGGGCGCCGTTCTTCACGACCGGGCGCTGTTCGCCGGCGCCGACGGCCATGATGCAGGCCTGCGGCGGGTTGATGATGGCCGCGAACTCCCGGATGCCGTACATGCCGAGGTTCGAGATCGAGAAGGTGCCGCCCTGGTACTCTTCCGGCTTCAACTTTCCGTCGCGGGCACGCTCGGCCAGACCCTTCATCTCGTTGGAGATGTCGGCCAGGCCCTTGGTCTCCGCCTTCTTGACGATCGGCGTGATCAGGCCGGTCGGCGTGGCCACGGCGACGGAGATGTCGACGTGGTCATAGCGCAGGATGGCGTCTTCGGACCAGGCGGCGTTGATGTTCGGGAACTTCTTCAGCGTCAGCGCGGCGGCGCGGATGATGAAGTCGTTGACCGACAGCTTGTAGTCCTTGGACCGGGCGTTCAGGTCGGCGCGGACCTTCAGCAGCGCGTCCAGTTCGCAGTCGATGGCCAGGAAATAGTCCGGAACCGTCTGCTGAACCTCGGTCAGACGACGGGAGATCGTCTTGCGCATGCTGCTGTTCGGCTGGGCCTTGTAGGCCATGCCCAGCTTGTCCGACAGGTCCTTGGCGTCGATGCCGGCCGGCTTGGCCGCGGGAGCGGGAGCCGCCGCCGGCTGCGGGGCGGCGGCCGGGGCCTTCGCTTCCGCGGGCTGCGGGGCAGCCGCCGCGCGGGCACCACCGCCGGCCTTGGCGGCCTCGACGTCGGCCTTGACGACGCGGCTGTTCGGACCGGTGCCTTTAACCGCCTTTAGGTCAATTCCGGCCTGTTCGGCCAGGCGGCGCGCCAGCGGGCTGGCAAAGAGCCGGTTGCCGCCGCCCTGGGCGGGGGCCGCCTCCTGCTTCGCCGGCTGGGCCGCAGCGGCGGCCGGGGCGGGAGACTTCGGCGCGACGGCCTGATCGGCCGGCGGGGCGGACGCCCCCTGGCTG